>ENA-ORXM01002663-ORXM01002663.1-marine-metagenome-genome-assembly--contig:-NODE-2663-length-19970-cov-6.464535_pt1 | contig 19970 bp, 12 predicted proteins | sample MGYA00237867_ERZ511480 | MGnify/ENA primary metagenome ERZ511480 (study PRJEB26309, sample SAMN06266103) | marine metagenome | isolation source: Algal blade | place: United Kingdom:Sidmouth, United...
GTTTTTTGGTACCTGTAGTGTCCCTGTCTTCGGAAGGGGGTGTTACACAAGCTGGAAGACCACCCGTACTCGGCAGTCCTTTGCATTGACCAATCTGTGCGTGTGGCCAACTGCACCCAGCAGAGGTTCCTGGTGCAGTCAGGGAAGGGAAGGGTACCTGCCGCTCTTGACGGCCCGACATCTAGTCGGTGAGAGGCGATGACGGCCTCCAAGGGGCGCGCGCGCAAGCAAGAATAGAACATATCAAGGAGCAGAATAACGGAGTCTGCTACAGGATGGGCCTATCTACATTGGCGATGGCATCCCCAAGCCCAGAGGTATCGCCGTCATACCACCACGTGCGGACAATGCCGTCGTGGCCACACGACGCCAGAAGGCTCTGGTACGGGTTCCACCGTGCAGCATAAACTGCCCCAGCGCACGGGCCCAGCGTTTGGACCACACAGCTCGTGTCCACGTCCCAAATGTAGAGCAGGCCATCCTCAGAACCGCCAATGACCAAGCTGTCCAGAAGGTGTACGAGCAGCAGCGATACACGAGCCAGGCAAGCCGAACATGTCCAGTTGTCCCGCATTTGTACAGCGCAACAAGAGGTGGTACATGACGCATGGTAAAGTCAGTAAAGCTCTCACATCAACAATGACGCTTCTGGTGCAGCGATGGAAAACATGGGGATGGGCACCCCATCCGTCACCGCAAGCAAGAAAACAACAAACAAAACAAGACAGTCTGCACACGCACAGCGCATACCTTTCGTTGGGACCAAAAGCGGAGCGAATGAAGTTCTTGCTGGTGTTTTGATGGCCCTTGAAACGGCGCAAAGGTCTTCCCAGGCGCAAGTCCCACAACCGATTGGAGTTGTCCTTGGAGCTCGACAACATCATGGTACCAGCGCCATTGACGTCCACCGAAGTGACCTACAGGGCACAAAACAGGAGGTCCCACAAAGCCAGACACGTGACAATAACGGTGTTAGACACCTACTAGCCCGAGAACACGCGGGATGGTGAGAAAGGCCACAAGCAAACCCAGTAGCAGGGTCAGTCCGCCACGCCGCTACAACCGCACAACGTACTTCTCCGAGGTGGCTACTAAACGTCTTGGTACAACGTCCTGACGTCATATCCCAGCACTTGATTGTTGAGTCCTTGCTACCCGTGAACACCACGTTACTGCTCGGCTTGAACGAGATGGTGGCCACCGAGGAATTGTGGCCACGGAACGTCCGCACCTCCTGGTGGGTCTCCACGTCGTACAGCCGCACCGTCTACAGAGACGCAGAACACAAAGAACAGCAAAGGAAGCCATCCACCCAAGCGCGTGGCTAAAATCGAAACTGTGAAAGGGTGGTCAGCAATGCTGCTCCAGTGGAGGTGCTGAGCACGTCCGGTCCCCCTGCCGGTGTGGTACATTCTAAAAGAGTGCATGCCGATGCAACAGGCAACTTGCTCGCGCCGTACCCCGGACCCTGCTGCAATCCCACTACCGGGTCACCACAGCGCCCATAGCTGTGACTTCGCGAACGCACCTTATCATACCCGGCCGTCACCAGGTGCCGCCCGTTGGGATGTAGCTCCACCGAGTAGACGTCCCCTCGATGACCAGTGAGGGCGGCCTTAAAGGCAAACATGCTGCCCCGACTAGGGTCACCCAGTGGCGCGTCCCCCACGATTTCAGCGTGGCCATGAAGGAGTCCGCCGTCGGAATCGCGGGACCCGCTACCGCCACCCACTCCCCCCTTGACACCCTCCCCGCCGCCCCCGCGAGTCCACAACCGCACTGTCCCATCGCCGGAGGCACTCGCCAGTAATGCTCCAGTGCGGGACGCGGCCACATCCCACACCCGCGAGGTATGGCCCGTCAGAACCCCCACGCGGGACCCGCTGTCCGTCTCCCACAGCGCCACCGTGTTGTCCGACGAGCCCGATGCGAGTTCCAGCCCGTCGTCGCCGACAAACACAGTGCACTTCACATTGCCCGTATGGCCAGCCATCGCATGCCTTTGCACATTGGGGACGACAAAGCACTCATACTCGGACAGGATGGAGCCGATGCGTGGGGGGACCGTCGGCTGGTAGCGCGAGGAAGACACCTGGTGTTCGAGAGCTTGCGTTACCAAGTGAACCAGGTGGTGAGGGGGCACGCGCTCAGCGAGAGACAACCGGGGGCGCGAGCGCAGCCCGGTGGCCGGGTCAACGGCGGAGGAGACGATAGCCGCTGACGACGATGGCTCGGTATCGCGTCCATTGAGCATGACTGCAGGGGCCGTCGCAACAGTACCAACAGTGCCTGCTCCCTCGCCGTGAGAGGACGCGTGGGGCACCGGGTCCGGCCCAGGAGCCACCCCAACGACGACCTCCTCTTCCGTCTGGTCCGCGGACAACAAGTGCGCAAACTGCTCGACGAGTCGCTCCCGGTAGGCCGCCACGCCATTCCAATCCCGAAACGAACACGCGTCAGTGACACTCTTGCACGTCAACAGGTAGCACAAGTCCCGAAATTCGTCCGTCCGGAAGCGATACGACTCGAGTGGCTTGAGCCGCTTCGTCAACAGAGCAAAAGCCTTCTGGTATTCGTGGCCGTCGATCAGCTCAAGGTACTGCTGACGGCCGACGGCGTAGTGGAACGGCTTGAGGGGCTTGAACATATCCGTGCCGCAGAGACTCTCCACCGTCGCCCAGTCACCATCCAGGATGGCACCGCGCATACGCCACATATCGGCTCGGGTCGCCGCCGCCGTCGCCGCCTGAAAGCGCGCCTGACGGGCCACAGAAGCCGAGGCGGAGGCATAGCCCTCGTCCGATAGGTACTGCACGATGATGGAAAGGATCTCCTCCTTAACGACGGGGTCGGCCGGGTTGAACACCAGTCGATCAGCTAGGCGGGAGCGGGGGGCAGCCACTCTTCGGCAACCATTTGCGCGGGCAGTGACGGCCGAAGCAGCAGCCGCAAGAGCCGGGGTTGCCACGCTGCCGCCACTGCCACCTGCAATGTTCTGCACAGGCATAGCTTCAGCGTCGCCGATGCCATCAGGGCCGCCAGTCGCGACGGTGGCGGCAGCATGGGCCTGCTCCCCGTCGGCACGACCACCCGTAGGGTTGCCCTGTACCGTGGTGCGGGAGGCGCCCGCTTTTGCGGCGGCGGCGACAGCAGCGATGGAGGCAGCTTCCCGCTGCTGAGCAGCAAGCTTGCGGCCATTGATGACGACACCACTGAACAGAGGGCCGTCCGCAACGACGGCGGGCGGATGGATGGTAGGACCGGCCCCATCCATGACGTCTGGAGGAGGGCCAGCACCAGAAGTGCTCCGGACACGGCCGCGTGCACAAGGAGGATGGATGAGTGGAAGAAAGAGTGGAAAAGAAATGTTAAGAGGCACACGACGAAGGCGTCGGAGAGCACCCAAGCAAACGAGCTCCGGAGCTGAGACGAGCAATACAGGTCAACAAGCGAGAGCGCTCGGCGAGTGCACCGCCCATGCAGCCATTCGCTACCACGATGGCGCTTGCAAGCCCTGAGTCACGATTCCTTGGGGACTGTCTCTGAGTTGACCTGGCGTAATGCACACTAAAAAGCCTGGGGTCTAATATGTGCAAACCCGCGATACGATCAATGGCTGGGCTTTCGACTCACATTGACTGGAAACGCACGTTTCGATGAAAGTAAAACCAGGACCGATTAACTTGCACGACATTGGCAGAGCAATTTCAAAATCTGCAGCGGCGCGCACTACTGTACACTATGAGATTAAATGCCATCTTCGGGAACATTCGCAGGATTATCACTGTGAGATCTACTGTACAAAAGGTTATCTCCTGAATTTGTGATCAAAAAATTCCGAAGACGATGGCGCAGACCGCCCTGGGATTGCTTGGAGCGAATCCCGAAGACAGTCTGGAAGCGGACTGTGGAATCATTCGGGGAGCAATTTCGCGGATCGTGTCATGACGACTGCGAGACGACAGCGGGATCGTTGCGAGAATCGTTCTAGAGACTGTTCTCGACGATAGTCCAGCGACATTTTTCCATCAACAGCTATACTACACAGGTTGCGCAATCGTTTTGCTGATGATGGTTTGGAGAAAAAGGAAACAGTAATTTCCCTAAACCAGTTCGTCAGAACAGACCGCTCACATAGATTTGAGGATCACCCAGAGCCTTGTCAGTGCGCTTGTCTCCAGCTCTATCTTTTTTCACATTCCGTATGATGGCTCGCTGACTAACCCAGAATGCCATTCCGGTTGACCATCTGCTGATACAGACTGAAGAACGAAGTGGAAGCTCGTTCCACGTTCATTCGCGGGACATGTGTTAGGCGACTATCGTGCCACCCTGTGTGTAAGTCAGACATGAGAACGATCCTCATCACTGTCCGTTGGGTAATGTGCCAGCAGGCTTCGCAGTCCGTCTGAAAGATCTACATCAATGTCTGTCCTGGACCCTATCGGCCTGCTCTATTTATTGCACCTGCTCATGGACTGTCTGCCAGAAGAACTGCATAATAATTCTGTTGCTCATCCGTTTGTTCATCAGTCGAACACGCTGATTTTCTGCCCTGCGACCAGTCTCAGAGACTGTTTTCGAGAAAGAAATAAAGACGTGATGAGATATGGTTCTTCGCTTCATCTACTACGTTGTTATACGAGACTGTCTTTTGGGCAATGAGAAAGAATAAGTCAATTAAAATAATAAACGCACAGAGAGATAAAAAACAAAAAAACGGAGTAGAAACAGCAACCCGCCAAGCATATGATGATCACTCGGGCTGTTCTAGTCCGCCTCTTCATCAGCAGACAGGTTGAACTGAGAGGCAGCAATGTCCTTGAGCTCGTCGCAGATGCACTGGACGACTGAATTGCGTACGTCGGCACTGTCCGGCCGGAAGAGCTTAGGCATCTCGTTCTTCTCAATGTAGCTCTTGATGTGGTGTGCTCCCGCAGCCCGAGTCCCCGCGGTGATGTCCCCGGGATCGACGCACAAGAATTCAGCAATAATGGACGCAGCAGTTGCCTCCAAGTCCAGGAAGCACGTGGCTCTGGCATCAGAGTCGTCCAAGACCAACTGGTATCGAGTGACCCGGTCCGAGACTGCTGCGCTTGCTGGTGCCAGTTGATCTTCGTTGTCTCTTAGAACTTGAAGAGGCTGTATCGTCGCCTGCGGCACGCCAGCGTCCAAGTAGACGCCAATCTTGCGGTAGATTATCAGACGCGTCGCGTTCCGTCTGCGGTTGCACACGTTACGGAGCTTCCTGTTCAGCGCCATCTTGTACTCTTTCTTTTTCCCAATGCGACCGGCCACCGTAAAGTCAACCTTGGACACGGCCTTGTCCACGGCACGCTCCATGGCGGTACGAAGGCATCTTGCGCTGTCCTTCTTGGGCCCTTCTAAGTGACCTTTCGGGCAGATCCACGTCAGGCAGTCATGCATTGGGGCATCTTGGTGGTTCTCAATACGTCCAGCATCCATCTTGTTGTGAAAAATGGCCCGCACCATGTTCTGTCCGTACCGCGCAAACTCAGAGCACACAGCTGACTGAAAAAAGAAGAAGGAAATGGAAATCGGAGGCTGAAGACGTTAGTTATCGTACGGAGCGACCCTTGGCAGGCACGTCCTGGCAATTATCACACAACAAGCATGACTTCACGCATGCACCCCTATTCACCGAGGAGACCCATCGGTGTTTGACTTACTCTATGTTGGGACCATAGCTCATTTTCCAAGGAGGAACTTCTGACCGTAGCGGTCCGCTCAGATGTGGACCCAGGCGTGGAACCCGGTGTCGAGGGGCTGCCTCCCGACACTTCGCTTCCCGACATCGGGATCCGGAAGACCACGCCTGCACCAGAGGTCTTCAAACAGCCAGAGACTCTGCAGTAGACAGTCGTCGCCAGCTATTTGGAAAGCAGGTTGCCCGAGCACGGAGCGAGGACCAGCCGTTCAGCGTGCCCCTGCGCAGGAGCAGCCTCTTCCGGAGCAGCCCCCTTAAGCGCCACAGACAGTCAACCGCACCCGTGGGCAGCAGACATGCAACCTGTCAGCAATCTTCCTTCACAGCAGCGCCCAAGTGCGACACAGACCTTTGACGTCTCGGCAGCCGTCGGGTGTCACCAGCCGAGCTCTGACCACGTAGAGAAGGGAAGCACGAGGCACGATGCAAATGGCTGTCAGGAGGAGCGCAGAGCACGTCCCGGCACTGTCACTGCCGCCACCAAGGGCAACACAGGCCGTCGTTACGGTGACACACGTCCGGGCTCGTTCTATCCAGCATAAATGAGTAGAACCGACAGGAACGGTCTCGCAGTCCTTGGCCGTCGCCCGTGGGAGCCCGAGCATAAAGCTTACTGAAGCAGAGTTCAGGGCGCCGTCAAACCAGGAACTAATCGCGACACAGACCGTCACCGTCTCTACGGTCGTCGGAGGTTGGAAGCGGAGATCCCAGGTTGTTGTGCGGATGTCGGTAGAGCACAGAAGACCGACGAAGCGTAACACGGACACAGACTCGGTCACTACAGCTCAAGTGGGTCGCACGCACCGTCAACGTCACAAGTGCACAACAGCAGACAGTCAACGCGACAAGTGCGCAACAGCAGACCGTCAACGTCTCGCAGTCTTTGAGCGTCGTTCGTGGGCGGTTCAGCCTCCTTGGTGGTGTATCAAAGGTCCACAACAACAACCCAGAGCGAAATCGGCCGTCAATATCTCTACGGTCGTCCGTAGTCGGCAGACGAGATCCCACGACGTAGCGTGGGGATGCGGTTGGAGAACAGGAGTCCGACGCAGCGTAACAAGGATACAGACTCGGTCACTACAGCGCAAGTGGGCAACACCGACAATGAACTTCTTGCAGACACCATGTGTCTCCAATACTGGTCCGATCATGTGGCGCGGGGCAGGCGGTGACGGGAAGCGATCTGGCATCTCTCAGTGCCTCAACCGAGGGGCGACGCGAGATGTACCTGTGCGACCACTGCGATTGTGGCCATCGATCAGACCATGATTGTCACATGGCTGTCTTATGAGGTCACCGAGAACCAGCCCACTGCAGAGCCCGAAGATCGTCATGGTGCGCAGGTCGGGCGGAGGATTTTGCCGCATTCTCACACAAATGAAACAAATGAACAAGTGAAGCGCTTCGAAGCGAACCTTTCTGGGCGTGACGTTCCTCAAAGAGCGGCGCCGCATGCTTGAACACGGCCGTGCGAGGGATCGAGGGGTGTCACGTTTCGAAGGGATGCAGTTGCCATTCAACTACTGTATTTATATAGGCCATCGTTCAACCTCGAACATTCGCCAATTGTATTCGCTCCCTGCAGCTGTCCACGGAAGAGCTGGTCGATCAGTGCGATCGATTGAGCACACGATCACAATTCAGCGCCGTCACCGCGAATTGGAAAATTCAGATTGCTGGCCAGGCTGCTCAGGTGGGGCTAAGAGTCGTGTCGTGAGGACGGGCAGCGACGCTTCTCATTGTTGGTCCGTGCCCCCGCCGAGGAGCCGTCGTGCTCGACGGCGTCTTCTTCGCGGGGCCGTGCCACGCCACGCCGCGCGCCGCGCACTGCGGCCTAACCAGAGCTGACGCACGCCCCTGGGCTGTGCTCCCTCAGAGTCCCTCGTTGAGCGACGCACCCTGAAGGTCGTGCGGTACGCTCACGAGTGCCTCGGCGTGACGCACCCTTCGGGTTGTGCGCTGCCTTCGCCGCGCGGAGAGCCTGGACGTGACGCACCCTTTGGGTTGTGCGCCGCCTTCGCCGCGCGGAGTGCCTACGCGTGACGCACCCTTTGGGTTGTGCGCTGCGTTCGCCGCGCGGAGTGCCTGGGCGTGACGCACCCCTCGGGTTGTGCGCTGCCTTCGTCGCGCTGAGTGCCAACGCGTGACGCACCCTTTCGGTTGTGCGCTGCGTTCGCCGCGCGAAGTGCCTGGGCGTGACGTATTCCTCGGGTTGTGCGCCGCCGTCGCCGCGCTGAGTGCCTTCGCGTGACGCACCCTTTGGGTCGTGCGCTGCGTTCGCAGCGCTGAGCGCCTCGGCGTGACGCACCCCTCAGGTTGTGCGCTGCCTTCGCCGCGCTGAGACCTTTCGCGTGACGCACCCTTTGGGTAGTGCGCTGCGTTCGCCGCGCTAAGCGCCTGGGCGTGACGCACCTCTCGGGTTGTGCGCTGCCTTTGCCGCGCGGAGAGCCTGGGCGTGACGCACCCTTCTGGTTGTGCTCTGCCTTTGCCGCGCTGAGTGCGTGGGCGTGACGAGCCCTGTAGGTTGTGCCTCTTCCGCGTGCTCACGTCTTGCGTGTGCACGCCGCACCGGGCGCCAAGGTGTGACGCAAGCTTCTTGTTGTGCGCCCATTTTGCGCGCTCGCACTGGCGCGTGTTCGACCGGTGCTTTTCAAGGCGAACGTCTGTACCAGCAAGTTGTGGACCCGCAATGAGCGGGCTTGGGGCTACACGGCGGGCCCCATTGGATCGCAAGAGAAAGCAGCCCACGCAGGGAGCGCGATCTGATGAGGACGGCGCATGTGCACCTGCGAGTACTGCGGGAGGAGGGTCCGCGGACAGCGCACGTGGACGGGGTGGCCCGGCGCGTGGCGCCGCGGTGAGACGATCACGCGTCCGGCGCGGAGTGCGCCGCGGTGCTCGGAAACCACACGAAGCAGATGTTCCGCCACGTGGCTCGAGCGCGGGCGCCGGTCCGGCTTGGAGCGATCGGCCTGCCGCGGCGGGTGGTGATGCTTGGCCTGGTGATGTCGATTCAGGGGCTGGTGGCATCCCCCCCCCGCCATCCTACCCCTACCACCCACAACATCCTCCCGTTCCACCTGGGCGCCTGCAACAATACGATGGCTACCACGATCCTTACGGCTTTTACTCGGCTGCCACTCCTTCTCTTGCTCCCCCGCCCATGGGGTACACCCCGGTAGGGCCCCCGTGTTATCCTGTTCCGCCCTCTTACTACCATCCCACCCCTGCCGCTCCGGCCTCGCGGTTGCCCCGGATGGCGATTCACGCCGCGTATCCTGCTGCACATCAGCCCCAGACGGCTGTCACTTTGCCTCGGCGCGAGCCGACGCGCCCCGGCTTGAAAGAGCCGCAAGAGTGTGGTGATGAGTCGCCAGTTGAGGAGAGGGAACATTCCTCTAGCCCACCCATTGACTTGTTGGCAACGGTTTTGTTGGACGTCGGGGAGGGGCAAATCGAGCGGAAGGGTGGACCTTGCACACTCGCGGTGGGCAGTGTTATCAGTGCGTTGCGGTTAGTGGCGCCATCGGTGGATTTGGATGCCGTTGCCAAGGCGGCGGAAGGATGTAAGAGCAGCTGTGGAAATGCTCTGCGTCTGGGCAAGGGGCTCTGTGCTGCATCCGGCATGTTGAAGCGCGGCGGCTCAGCCGTCGAAGCCGTGGCTCGGTACGTGGTTTCATCTATGGCTACCAACTGCTGCCAGGGAAACTGCCGAGTTGCACCGCTCGCACCCTCGGCTACGGACCGCGCTTCGACTCCATTACGCTCACCACGGCCCGCCTTGTTGCGGGATACCGCGGCACAATCATTGTCCGCACCTTCCTCAGTTCGGCACCCCGCTTCTTCTGACCGCGGCCGTCAACCTGCCTCTGGCTCCCAACGTGCTTCTCGTGAGGATGCATCTCCCTCTCGTGGAACTCGCGGGGTATCAGGTCTCTCTGGCCACCTCGCCCACCGTCACCAGGCGCAGGTCGCTTTGCCGGACAATGCGCTTGCTTGGGAGCACCTCTCGCATCACGACACGTCGGCGTTGACCTCTGTGGGGCTTTCCGAACGTGTGTTACTGTCTTCAAGGGTCATGGACACGTGCACTGCTTGGTTGACCAGAGAGACGGCGGACACGCGTCATCGTACGGCGCTACATCTGCCGTCCTGGGTGGGGAGTGCGCGTGATGAGAGGCGCGCGGTGGAGTTCTTGTGCGCCGCTTTTCAGTCGCGCAGAGACCCACGAGTACCTTGTTGGTTCTCTGCGGGTCTGCTGGTCGCACCCATCCGCCACGGCGGGCGGTGGCTTGCCGTTGTCATTGCGGGGCTGGCTCTGGACCTACAGATGCTCTCCAATGTGGAGGAAGGCCACCACCGACGCGACAAGCACACCTGGGCATCCTCATTGCGGGTTCTTGATCCGTGTAGACGACCTAATGACTCGACATCGGCCGACTCATGCGTGTCGTTCCTTTTCCGTGTGCTCAGCAAGGCAATCAGTCGGGGCTTTGTGGAGCACGGCAAAGAGGAGGACAATGCCCGTGTGGTCGAGAAGTCACTGTTGCGCTATGTTACCGTCGCCCCAATGCAGCTGCCGGACCGTCCTCGGGTGGATGGCGGATGTATGTTGATTTCTTTCTTGTGCTTCTTGACGTGCTCATCCCCTCAACACGCGAGAAAGTTGCTGCAAGACGCAACGGAGCTGGATTGGACCGGAGTGCGAAGCCCTGGTGCGGTGGCATGCAGCATCCTCGACCTCGTTCAAGCAAAGAAGCGGTCTAGTGCAGAGAACCTACGTCGCGCGGCAGCTGCCCGCCGCCTACTTCTCTCTGGCGGCCCGTGGTGTTCCGGCGAGGACACCAGTGACGCATCTGCCATAATGAAGACTCCGCTGTCGGTTGGTGCAGCGGTCACTCCATACGCCGGCGCCGTGACTGATCCATCTCTCGCTGTTCAGCTCGTCGACGGCGGCCGTGCCCGCACAACCGCCACCGCACGCACTCCCAACAAGGAGCCCAATGCGTCACCGGGTGATGCGCTTTCCAGCCTTGGCGCCCGCCTCAAGCGGTTGAAGCCAATTCTAGAGGCGGGTCGTCGCGACTCTAGCGCTGCAGTGCGGGACCATGAGTACGACTGGCGCGACAGCACACCTGATCAACGTGCCTCAGCTGGACCGGCATTGGTGGAAGGCGGAGCGAGCCGACGACGCACACGAGATCGATCTGCAGCTACAGGCGTCGGGCGAGAACATGATGCTGATGCCAGTGGTGCAACGTGCCGTGACGAAGGAGCACCCCTTTGCCGACGGCGGGGTGGAGATGACGATGACAGTGACCTAAACGGAGGTCACGATGATGCCGAACGAGATGCTGATGCCCGCGGTGCAGCGTGCCGTGACGAGGGAGCACCCCTTCGCCGACGGCGCGATGGCGATGACGATGACAGTGACGCAAGCGGAGGTCACGATGATGCCGGAGACGTGCCTTTTGAGAGTGCTGGAGGTGGAAGGGTTCCGGACGGTTCTCGACGTACCAATGGGCCTGGCGGAGACCGCTTCCCCGTTCCGCAGCCAGTTCTTCTGACCGGGACGTCGCCTACAGCGACTTTTGCCGGGCCATCCGTGGCGCATCATGTGGTACATCCCGTCCTAGCGCACCTTCCACGGACTCCAGGTTGGCCAGTGGCCACTAACGAGCACAAGACGCTACGCAGGACACGCCAGCAGCTGCCAGCATCTACGAAGGAGGGATTAGTTGGTGAGAACGTCCGCAGGCGCCGTGGAGCTGCGGACGGCGGTCGTGCTGACCGGGATGGAAGCCCTTCTGATGCCTTAGGTGGTGTAGTCGGCGTTTCTGGCCCAAGAAATGAAAGAATTCATCAAGACGACCCCTCTGTGCGGCTACCTCTTCCCTTAGGATCTGGCCTGCCACTAGTCCTTGACGCTGCCGTGCGCGTCATGTCAACGCGGCGAATGTCCAAAGTGGCAGGGGATGATGGAAGAGCAGCCCCGGTGGAGTTGGAGAGGGGCACCCCCAATCGTTCTTCAGAATCATCCGTGCACTTCTCGAGCTCGGCAGGTTGCAGCACCAGCGGTCCATCTTCTTCGACGCGCAGCCGCTCAAGCGGTAGCACCCGGTCTTCCACGTCAAGCGGCTCCCCATCCGCTCCGGGGAGCCATGGCAGTACCGATAGCGGGGCGGCTCTGCAACCCTCTTCAGACTCCTGCTCCACCTCCGGCTCGCGTCGCATTCTGCCGCCCACACCGCCCACATCTTCCAAGAAATACGCGTCCTCGACAGCGTCGGGTGAATCAAGCAGCAGGTCGGGAGGGGATACAAGTCACGACGACAGCTCGAAACAAACACACAGTACGTGGTCCGTGTTGGCCACAGAGCAGGTCAGCATGGTTGGAAAGGACGTCCCTTTTGCAAGAGGTTCCACCAGAGAGATTTCATGCAAGACCACGGTACGCAGGCACACGACTGGTGGAAAGAGCAGCACTACATCAGCCATCAAGGACCAAGAGGCGGAAGCGAGATTGTCCAGTGGTCGACGAGAAGACATTGGCCTGTGTGCTGTTCATGAGGGGCGTGGTGTTGCACGCCCTAGTGGTGGCCGAAGCGATTCAAGGGGAGAGGGTGGTCACGGAACAAAGCGCCCGGCACCCGCCAGTGGAGCAGCCCGTGACCAGTGCCGACGACGTGCCACCACCACGTCCGCCAAGCCACTCGTGAATGCGCATGTAGTGCTGGTAAATACTCTCCCAGAGCACGGACTTCCGTACTTGATTCGCCAACAAGCGAAAGTACTCTCCGAGCAGGGCGTGGTAGTTTTCCGCATCAGATCTGCCTTGAAACCTCCTGAATGTGCTCTGCCATCCTGCGGAAAGATTCCGGTGCGGATTCAAAGTTTTCCATGTTATCCCACGATTGTCAGCACGGACATGAGTGGCCCGGACATTTCGGGACTCGAGACGATGGGCATGAGAGACCTGCTTCCCCGATGGAAATCAAAGATGATGACCCTCCAGCAGGTTCGTGTTGCCAGTCGGCTGGGAACGGAAGCTCTGAAGACTGCCTTCCCCGGATTCAGTGAGCAGCGTTTTATGGAGAGCATCAACGGGCCCGGTCTCTTTTGGCACAAAGTCGTTGCGCACGGACCTAGTACAAACAGTTCTGGGTCCAGACTCCGGCAAGACGTGGAGTACAACAGACCGGCTGTCCAAGCCGTTGAACTGTTCTATCCTAGCGATGTGCTCCCCAGTCCTGAAGATGGGCTGAGCCGCAGCCCAGGTGATCCGATGTTTGCCTCTCAGACACCGCGCCTACTTCCGTCTAGCCGACTTTCGAGTCCAAGAACCCTCAACCACTTCGGTATGGCGCAAACGTCCACGACGTACGAGGGTATGACAACGAACATGCTCTATCGCGGGTCGCTTGGGACGATGTTCCCGTGGCATATGGAGGACAGCATGCTTCCCTCTGTATCCTACTGCCAATCCGGCAAGGCCAAGGTATGGTGGGTCGTGCCGGCACACCAGCGATCACTTGTCAAAGCTCTCTTGCTGAAGTACATGGATCCGTTCGTGTTGACCGCGGCAGACGGAAACGTCTGTGACATACTGGCTAGCAAGCGCGTGTTCTTCCCACCGAACTTTTTCCTAGACCACGGTGTTCAGATCACGCGAGCCGAGCAACGAGCAGGTGACTTCATTGTGACCGCGGCTGGGGCACTCCACAGTGGGATGAACCTGGGTGTCAACCTCACGTCGGCTACCAACTTCCCCACCCCCTGCTGGTGGCGCCTGGGGATTGAGCACGGCGAGTGCGCCCGGGCGTTGGGCCGCCACGTGCCCTATCCTCTTGAGAAGATGATTATCCAGTCATCTCAACAACTGGTAGCAGGGAAGTGGTGGTGGGGAGACGCGACCATCCTGGAAGCGTGCAATCCCGAGCACTTTTCCATGGACGTCACAGTGGCCGAGAAGTTTGTCTCCAAGTGCGTGGACACCATTGCAGTCTTTGTCAACTCCCGAGACGGGAAGGTGTCGGTGGTGCCTCACAGTGGCGTATCGGAAGCCGTGCGCAAGTTCCTCTGGATGGCCCGAACACCTCCGTCCCTGGACCCAAACGATATGCGCGTCGACCACTCCAGGGACGGCGCCCTTTGCAAAGACTGCAATGCCCTTTGCTGGGTCGCCGCCGTAGTGTGCCCTACGTGCATTAAGTACTTCGGGGCAAGAGCGCAGGTGGAAGCTCCTCTGTCATGCTGGCGCTGTGTCTCAACCACCTATGACGAGTGGCACCGGGAGGAAGTGGGCAAGAACACCATGGTAGTCGTGAAAGGTTCCCACGATCCTTTGGTGGTGTCTCGTCTGTGTGGGGATGCTGGGATGGAGCTTGTTCGTGGACTGAGGAGACTGCTTCGGCGGGTGGCATGAAATGCAGTCGCTCTTGATTATACTTTTGGGATCTCTTTTTCAATAATATATATCTGTCTGAAAAACGATATTATTTTTAATCTTCGCAGAGCTCCCATTCCCATACGGTGGGCTACTCCGGGCCCAAGATAGAAATGAGGCGAGATTATGTTCAGGCAGCTGAACAGTTCAGAGTGCAGCGCACACATATCGACTTTTCAAATACCTACCAACAACTGGGGTTTCGCAAAAAGCTGTACTACCAATTTCGCGTTGTTTCGCTGTGCATGAAGGGCTTGTTAACCACATGTGAAAGTATGACGGATGTTTTGAAGTTCGAAACAGGGAAATCAATAAAGCAGATTACACTCGTTTCGTTGGTACACGGAATCAACCACATTTGAATGGGAAGCCGGACCGCTTGGAGAACAATCGGAAAGTCGACCCAATTGGAACAGCGAGCGCGAGCTCCTTCACGTTCTCGCAGGGTACGATGCACCGTCTCGTCGGGTCTTCAAGTTCTACCAATGATGGTCCGCCGTCGGCGGCTGCCGATGTAGTCTGGGAAGAGCCACTGTTGCCGACCGAGTGATGTACCCGAGGCAGCCACCGCTGGCATGATATGAAAACCTGTTGCTCAATCGTAGCAACATCGACCACCTTGTAGAATTGCAATTCGGGCACAGTTTCGGGCACAGGTTGTGCCGAGCTGGCTTCGGTCCGCGTCGGAAGGGTCTGCAACACGGAAACAGTAGCGCCTTCATGCACTTTGAAGAGATGACGGTTGCTCTTCGCACTCTTCCAGAAGCTCAATACCCTGCCAGCAGCGTGTTCGGTCCATAAAGCGCCGACATGCGAACACTGCTTCGCTCCTCGTGTCGACCATGCCTCGGTACGCTTGTCCGGAAACCAAGAGCCAAATCCGAGCTTGTGCTGAAGCACAGCTTCAGTTTCATGTCCGTCAGGATCTCTTAACCACTCCTGTGGAATTCCGTGCTTCTCAGGAGCAGCAACGACCCTGGAGAGAACCTCAACATCCCGCCATCTCTGCATTGAGAAGCCAGCAGGATCTTGACTGTTGCTCCGCGCGATTTCTCTCTTTGAGACTTGGTGGAACTTCTCGAAGAGCAGCTCGCATATGGCTGGCCCAATTTTCACCAGCGGCAGGGTCCGATAGAGAAGCTCGAGGAGTCTGTGCACGCTTGGCTTTTCCCAATTGATCCCTTTCCTTGTGAGGGAGCCGAGCTCGGTCAGCAGAGCACATCCCAACAGCTGTAGCGTTTGAACGGTTGGCTTGTTGCGGACTGCATGTTCCCCATCGTTCCGAATTGTTGGGCGGAAGAACAACGCGTTCGTAAAGGCACGTAGAGCTTTGAGCGCCACAAGAACAGACGCTGCCAGCGTTGGTAGCACCGCTCGAGAGTGCATGTCATCCAGCACTGTCGGAGCAATAGTGAGAATAACAGCATAGTCGGACATGGACAACGTCGTGCCACCCATCTTCTCTGGCTCAAACGCCTTGAGGACGGTATGTCGGGGCATATGCTGGGAACACGAACGCATGTTCATCACAAATTCGTCCCTTTGGAGGATTGACAGCGCATTGTACACCTGTTGAAGGAGCGGGCTGGCTAGGTTGAAGAATATCAGATGAGATGGCGCCACTACGACGTGCTCGTGGACGTCGAAAGACCCCGCCCCGCGGGCCTCGGCCAAACCCATGAACTGGTCACCAGGACCTTTCTGAATCCCGTTCAGCAAAAGCGCTGCTTTGATGGTTCCCTCAGAACTCAGGCCAGCACCAACGACCGCGAGCTGTACAGCAACAGTACGTTCTTGGAAGCGAGCATACCGTGCGTCTCTGACGTCAAAAACCGTCGCGCTGCTCATCGCGCGGTCCTTTCTTTCGGAAGTCGTTTTTAGACCGACAATGTCGCAACTAGTACAGTGCTCCACACCCGTAGCGCCAATTGTGTTGGAAAGCTTCGCTGCCATTGGAGAGTCGAAGATGCCGGCGGCAGGATAAATGTGCACCAGTGCATTTCTCCGGGTAAAAGCGTCATACACTGTGATCCCAGTTTTGGAGGCGTGGCATAGGTCCTTGACTACGGCGGCTATCAATGGCGCACAAGCAGCGCCAGGCGGAAGATAAAACAGCGGACGCACAGTGGAACTCCTGAAAGCAAGTGAGACAGATGTGTATGCACCGTAGTGCCCCTCAACATCACCCCGTCGACGCTTCATGGTGCCGTACTGGTCTCCATACCACGAGACATAGATCTTGTACGGATCCTTCGGCACGAGCTGCGCTCCTTCCCTGACAACAGCCACGTCCACCTTCATACTAGACACGGAGGATACAGCGTTCCAAGCTGTAGGCGCTCCCCGCTGGCAACCCAGAACGCGCATCGCATGTATGGTCCCGCACCTGGTGAATCGCGCCGTAAAAGTCCCGTTTCCCGTCAAGCATGAGGATAACAGCGCCGGTCGAGCCGAGTCTGCTGTCAGCATAAGCGTGGCAGTCAAGTCTCCGACCCGCAGAGCGTCACCGGAGGCATACTCTGATGGTGACAAAGACACTTCGCCGTCTGTTGCTATCTCCGTACTCTGTAGCACGGCCTTGAGCCTCACCGACGCCGATATTGCCATACTGACAATGTCTCCGAGTGCGTAGATTCTGCCTTCCAGCCTAATCTGACGCCGAAAGTTATAGCGCCCAGGATCGGTCGCCGCAACTGTCTGGAAGAACTCTGTTGGGCTATCTGTTGTCCCAACCAATGCGTCACCCTCATGATGAAATATGGCGGCTGTCAAAGAGTCGGCGAAGTCTCGCCTCACATGTTCTGAAAACGTTGTGTACGGAACGACAACGTCAGGAAGCGTCCTTGGTGACTTTCCTTTGCCCGACGGGAACTGCCTGGATGTAATCTGCTTCTTCACAGGTGCGGCTGCGAGCAGGAGCTTTCTTCTCACTTGCTGCAGACGCCATCTGGATGGCCATCTCTCTGCGGACGAGAAAGAGTTCTCTACGCTACGCATAATGTCGTACTGTCTTGTTGACAACCGTGCACGTCCATACAGATACCCGTAGCAGAGTAGCTCCCGTCGAGAAGAAAAGTTTACGCTGTCCTCCTCTGACATACTGGAGAACTCTGTGTCGGTCGTTGATGCGGATGGACTACTCCCGCTTTCGTCTACGTCCACGTCACCACCGCCTGAAGGAAGCACGGGAGGAACCATGAGAGGGTGCACGTGACGGATATCCTGTTCCAAGTCATCGTCACTCCCAGAACTCGATCCACTAATCTCAGCGCCGCCACCAGCGTGAGGCAACGAAGCGCGTGAGCCTGCAGGGGCGCTCACATCAGCAGACGCTTGTCCCACCGAGTGACGAGGCACAGGCACAGGGTCGTCAACCTCAAAGCAAAAGTACGACGACGCACGAGGTCCACGCTTGCGTCTCTTTGATCCGTTCATGTCCGTAGCTCCGATCAAGACGACGGGTGCTCTCCCTGACGGTGCCAGAAACCGGACCGCGGACGGGCTGACCTCCTGGTGCGGAAGGGGGGACAGAGAGCAGACATGGGCAAGAGCACTGCAAGCAATTGCTTACATATGAAGCGAGGGAACTCTCGGACCCGTGTGATGCCAGGAATCTTTTATGATTACACGTATCCGCAGGATGTGCGCCTGAGCAAACGAGTTCATCGTCATCCAAGGAGCCCACCTGAATGGGTTCAGGACCGCACTCCTAAAACATCTTGCCCAACATTTCCAGCAGACAACTTCGACGAACCGTCCCAGGAGCTGTCCGTCGAACGGTCCGACGGACCGTTTGCCGATTGGTTGAAGTTAGTTCCGAGGAACACCTCCAAAAACTATCTGCTGGGCCATCTCATGTGTGTCTGAGGATCAGGGCGAGCCGATCCATCCAGGTAATTCCTCAAGACCATCGTCTTGATACACCCAAACACAACCTGGGACAGTCTTCGTGTCCGCCCAAACATCTGCTGTCGACAATCCGGCAACTGATCGAGGTCAATCCCGTGAATTGTCCTTCGGAAAATTCTATTTTAGGGTCAGAATTATTTAAGGAAGCGGCTCCATCTGTGGCGCTTTACTTTAGAAATCTCAGTTTTTTTGTGCAGTGCCGAACGGAGCTAGAGGCACTCAAAGGTCGAGGCCTCCGGAGGCCTCTCCAGGCCTAGAGCTCCAGGGCCACTTGTTTCAGAAGTAGCCTACCAATCCATGCGGACTGCCCCTGAGAGAGCGATTTCGTGCAAGGCTCGCCGTCCAGGTCGAACGTACCTGACATTTGTTCTTGGACAGATACGAGCGCTACGTGACAAGGAGAGAAGCATGAAGATTGCAGGGAGCACCATCAGAAAGAGCACGTCAAAGAGCATAAGGTGCTTGTCTCATCTTGCAAACTCGTCAGGCCTCATAAGATGAGAATTCTAAAATAAAGCGCCACATATTCCGCATCACAGGGCATCTACATCATGTAAGGCCAACAGGGCCGATACGGACGCAGTCCACAGAAAATTGACCGAGTCTTTTCCGGGTCCAGGCTGAGGCCCTGTCTAAACGGCGCCTGTGTCAGCACATGTTTGGCTAGAGAAGTCCGTGTCGGAGCACAGCCGGGATGTGCCAGTCTTTATGGGACGCTCATGTGTCGAATTTTGATGGACTGCACAGTAGCATCCACATTGAACGCAGCTTTCAGTATTCCCAATGATTGGCGATTTGGGATGCATGCAGACGGAACAGGACCAGGCGCTGTCCACCGCTGTCTTCCGCTCAACCACCGACTAACGAGCAGACAAAAGGACCCCCCTCTCAACCCCAGTGTCATGCCCTCCCCCCGTGCGCCACGGCGCATGCAGATGGAGCGACGGCTTCGCGCCGCGAGTGGTCAGATGGGATTGCGTCGGCCGCTCGTTCGTACGCGCGCGCAGGCGGCCGTCTGGGAAGCTTTTCTGGTGTCCTGAAGGACGCCTTGCAGCAGATGCCTGTGGCGTGACAAAAGCGCTGGCCAGCGCATGCCGCGAGCCGCAGATCGAACGCTCTTTTTATTAGACAACAGCACTACGCAGGGGGGCTTCCTATGTGGCCTCCAGGTGTTCGGTAGTGTCTGCACGTGTCTGCGTGCCCGTGATAGGGAGAAAAATGCCGGGCACACGCGCCGAGCGCGCTTCTAAGTTCGCGCAACTGCTTCTCAGACACGAAAACTTCCGAGTGCCCGGAAGACGCTTTGTGATGTTCCAAACACGAATACAGGATTTGAATTGGTCAGACACGACCAGATATGCTGAGACACGCTTCAACGCGTCCCGTTAAGACACAGCCTGAGACGCAAGGAAGCTGGCTGCAAACGCCGGGAAACGCTGGGAAACGGGGCGCGTCTCAGGTGTGTCCTGGCTTCGATAATCGGCAGAGGGGCATATATATGCGATCGATCCCAGCTGTGTTCTGGTGCCTCTCAAGAGAGCTTCTGCCACCCCATGTTTCCCTTTGCCGTCACCCGCCCCTCCCCCCCCACGGCCCCACTGTGCAACAACTTCCCTTGCTTCTTTCCTCATTGTCATGCAACCATGAAGAAGACAGCAGACACAGAACCTTACTGAGTGCTGTGTTCGGTCGCCATTGGGGCTGTCCAGGTTTTTTTTCTTTCTCCAAAAACGGTCTTGTAGGCAGGGGAACACGTTTTCCATGCTGAAAATATGCCTACGCTGCTGATGGAGCACGGACGAGCTTCGGCGAGCGCCGCTGCCGACAGAGCAAAATGAGAAGCGGGGCGGGGTCGTCGTCGTGGGGAGCGGCGTCGTAGTGGGGGGG
>ENA-ORXM01002664-ORXM01002664.1-marine-metagenome-genome-assembly--contig:-NODE-2664-length-19967-cov-4.400603_pt1 | contig 19967 bp, 17 predicted proteins | sample MGYA00237867_ERZ511480 | MGnify/ENA primary metagenome ERZ511480 (study PRJEB26309, sample SAMN06266103) | marine metagenome | isolation source: Algal blade | place: United Kingdom:Sidmouth, United...
TTCTACATGCTTAGTTTCCGCTTGGTTTTCGATGTACGCCTGACCGGAAACGGCCTAACGTACACTTAGCTTCTTTAAGTTTTGGTGCCGATACCAAAGCGAATATCGACCTTGTGTTGACTTTTATGGTGCCTCTAAATGAACCGCCGTCAACAAGGGCTGTTCAGAGACATCTCGCTTTCCGACCTTGTCGGAACGAGGCATAACCTTACTATAATTCAGGTTACGCGGCAAGAGCGTAATTAGATTCGCCAATTAAAAGTGTGAAGTATGATATTAACGAGCTGTACCCCAGCGCTCGACATGCTTACATTGCCATTGGTCTCGCTGTCAAAACCAGTCGGCCCCTTCAATGAGTTAGGCAAGCTTTGCTTACCGTAAACGAATTGAACCCTGAGCGTAGCCGAAGGGTCTTCTCCTCTCATTAATTTTTTCAAAGAACATTTTTTACCCCGAACATAGTCAAAGGGATTCGGGCGTTTCCCTTGTTCATACCTACAAGGTCTTTTTCGACCTTGCAGGAAATCGCCGGGCCGGGCTTCCTGCCGGCCGGGCAGGCGGGTCCGCTCATACTCCTCGGCTATCTTCGTAGAAAAACTCAGAAAGCCTGTGGGGTAACCGCTACAATCCCTAACGCAGCCTGCCTACCTATGGAAGGGGCGGCAAAGATACCATTAATCCCCTGAAGTACGAAAAAGTTTGTCCACCGCCGTAATTCCACTTAATTTAGGACAAATTTAGTGCCATATCCGTTTTTGGTAAAAGTCAAATGTGATTTTCCATAAACCATAAACCATAAACCATAAACCATAAACCATAAACCATAAACCATAAACCATAAACCCTAAACCTCATATGAAATTCGGAATCATCCGCGAACGCAAAAATCCACCCGATCGACGTGTTGTACTCTCGCCCGCGGCCTGTCAAAAAGTCCTGTCCAAATACAAAACGGCCGAGATTATTGTCGAACCTTCCCCCATTCGCACCTACACTGATGCCGAGTACACGGATGCCGGAATTTCCGTAGCCTCGAAAATGAAGGAATGCGACGTGCTGCTCGGTGTGAAGGAAGTGCCCATTAAATCATTAATTCCGAATAAAAAATACTTTTTCTTTTCCCACACCATTAAAAAACAGCCCTACAATCGAAAACTGCTACGGGCCATTCTTGATAAAAATATCGAACTCTATGACCATGAGGTCATCACCGACCCCAAGGGAATACGATTGGTAGCCTTCGGAAGATATGCCGGTATCGTAGGTGCCTATAACGGCTTCCGTGCCTACGGACTCAAATACAGCCTTTATAAATTGCCCAAAGCGGAACAGCTACCCAATCAAAAGGCCTTGATTGCCGAACTGAAAAAAATCAAGCTTCCGAACATAAAGATCCTCCTCACCGGAAAGGGTAGGGTAGGCAACGGATCCAAAGAAATGTTGGACGCTATGGGGCTCACGAAAGTAAATGTGGGCGAATACCTTGAAAACGATTTTGATGAACCGGTATACTGCCAAATCGATGCTTCGGAATACAACAAACGAAAAGATGGGGTTCGCGGTAACAAGGCCGATTTTTTTGAAAACCCAGAGGAATACAGATCGGACTTTACCCGTTTTACCAAGGTGACCGATTTCTATATTGCCGGTCACTTTTATGGCCAAGGAGCTCCCTTCCTGTATACACGTGAAGATGCCAAGCATTCTGATTTTAGAATTAAGGTAGTTGCCGATGTAAGCTGCGATATTGACGGCCCCGTTGCTTCTACGATCCGCCCGTCTACAATCGCGAAACCCGTTTATGGCTATGACCCAAAAACCGAAAAAGAGACCAACTTCAGGAACAAATCGGCCATTGCAGTGATGGCGGTCGACAACTTGCCTTGCGAATTGCCCCGTGATGCCAGTGAAGGTTTTGGCGATGCCTTTCTAAGAAATGTAATCCCCGCCTTTTTTAACGGTGATAAAAATAGGGTGCTTGAACGTGCAAGAATGACCAAAAATGGAAAACTTACTTCGCGATACGAATATTTATCAGACTATGTGGCCATTAAATAGGCTCTAAACAAAGGTGTTGGAAAATAGTTTGCAGAAAGTTAATCAAACGTTAATTTTGTCTTATATTGTAGGGCTATTTTAAAGGAAAAGGCCCATGCAATTCAATTGGATCATCGGTACCGAAGCCGATGAAAAACTACAGCGGTTTTGTATCGAACTGGAATATCAACTTCGCCCGAAAATCACTAAATTTTTGATTTCTCGAATCGATTCGGAATGTTGTAACGATTTTTCATGTTTTCACTTTGATATCGATCTGTCTGCGAGTCGTGTAACGGTTTCCGAACGTACCCCATATCATTTCTTTAAAAAAATCAAAAGCGATTTTGATCGCGAAATTGGTCTTTACAGTCATTAGTTTTTCTCGACGCTAACTTTCCATTCAACAATAGGCTGCTGTCTGGGTGCCGTAAAACATCCTAGACCTTTTAATTTCAAATCAATCTCCGGTAAGATATCCAAAGTTTTTATCAGTAGTTTCTTGACTCCCCCGGCAGTAATTTCGAAAACCGGCGAACTATCGTAGAACGTAAACTCCATTTGATTTTCAAAGAGCAAGTCGCTGCTTGAAACATTCCTTAATTCGATTTCAAGAACTTGGGTATCGGGAAGATAACTTGAACTCATTATCTCGATACTGGCCCTGAGCAAGGGCTTGAGATACTCTTCTTTGCCGACCAGTAAATCATTATAGACCGCCACGGTTCTTCCTGCAAACAAGGCTTCTTGAACACCTTTCACACTTTTTTCTTGGGCAAAGACTAAGGTGATAGGGCGATGATTTCCCTTTTCCGTATAGTCCCAATCGATGAGTCCGTGAATATCACTGGTGCCCATGACGGTCAAATTTTGTTCTAGGGCCAAGGCCAGGGCCTCTTCCGAATAATCTACCGAATTAATGACCTCGATACCGTGCAACTCCCCGTTTTTTATGCGCTGTTCTTGAAAATCACTCAGGATGGGCGTGCCTTTCGGACTCTGGGCATGCCAGGCCGGGTGGTTCCAAAAAACAAAGGCGTTCTGTTTTTTGGCCTCCGAAAAAGCGGTTTCCGGTTCATCTACATTTAATTTGTTGGCATCTGAGATAAATACCGCATTGTTGTGCCCTACCGGTGCCGAACGGGTTATTTCAGAGCCATGTACAATTAACAGACCGTGTTCCTCGGCTTCTTCCATTGCATTGATCAACTCAAACGATCGGTTGCGATCAGGATGTGGAATATCTTCACTGTGAGGCTGGTATTCTAAATGTTCCGTAAGCGAAATAACGTCCAAGTTTTCACGAATGGCTTCCTGAACACGAATGGTCGGCCAAACATTGCCGTCGGAAAAAACGGTATGAATATGCAAATCGGCTTTCAGGGTCTTGTAACTGTTGATATCGGGATAGGTCATCGGTTGTGCCCCGGTATGGGAATGGTCTTGGGCCAAAGAAAAGGACGAATAGGCAAAAATAATTAGCAAAAATAGTGCTGGTTTTTTCATGGGTTTTTTGGGATTGGGTTAGCAAATCAAATTAAAATCCTTTTAGGTAAGACATATAAAAAAATAAATGCGACTTCGAAGATTATAGTCCCCGCTAATCTTTCTCTCGCAACAGTTCTTCGGAACGAAATTCTTCAAGGTACGTATGGGCGTACCTTGAAATTAAGAATAGCAGTATTCCCTTCAAAAAGAGTCAATAATTTAGCGGATCGCATTCTTCTACCGAATTTTATCCATGATTTATACGTTTTGCCTTCTTTTTTGACCTTTAGTTTTCTGACCTGCACATCCCCTTGAAGTCTATATGACAAGTTGTTTTTATTTTTTAGGTAATCAAATTCCAAAGACGACTCATGCCGATTCGACACCTCCAAAATGCCCTTGGTTTCTGGAGAAATCTTTGTACTGCTCTTGAAATAATTGGGAAAAAAAATAGGCGCACTGAGAAAATCATTTTGCGAAATGGGATGATCCAATAACTGCCAAGAGGCATCGGCCGGATAATGGGTCTTGGCAAAATCTTCAGGTCTCGTAAAGAAGTAATGGTCTGTATGCCGTACAAAGGCCTGAGTATTGGGGTTGTAGTATCCCCGGGCCCAGGTAGCGTCCATTAACAGCCATTCTCCGTTCAGGTAAATGGCGTTCCATGTATGGTTCTTTATAAAGGTTTTTCCCTCATCGTCATTGATTTCGGTCTTTGCCAATCTCTCGATAACTTGAGAAGTAAGCCCGAAGCGACGGCATAAATGGTCTAAAATAAGTGAGTAGTCGAGACAATATCCTTTTCTGAAGTCAAAAGCCTTTTGAACCCTTCTTTGGTGATACTTTCTAATTTGAAACTCCCTTCCATAAGGGGAAAGGTATACCAAACTGGTATTTATGGAAAAAAAATCATCCTTAGTACGAACGTAATCGATGTTTTCCGTAATCCAAACAAAAGCAGCTCGCACCCGGTCCCTATCCCTCGAGAAATCGTTACTTATTCTAATGGCCAAGTGTTCCGGACTTGAAAATTGCGGATAGTTTTTTACCCTTCTATCTAAATCGCTATAGTCTTGAGCAGACAAGGTCAATGTAAATAAAAAGCTAAATAAAACACATAACTGCCTACCCATAACGCCATTTTTGATTAAAGATATGAATCTTGAGTAAAGTAAAGTATCAAAAGATAGTAGTTGAAAAATAAATTTGGAAGGTTAAAGGGAATCAGACTTCATAATACCTCGATTTGGAAAACAACTTTTTTTGGTCTTTTGAATCTTTCAATGCTGAAATTTTACAATAGCCGTTGAGCAGAGCGATATGTTTTTTTGGTAAATTGTAAGCTAGAAATATTATAAGTATCTATAAGTTAACACACTAGAAATAAATCTAGGTCTTTGTATTGTATAGAAAGGAAAGCCAGGGATTGTTAATCCGTCATTTTCACTTGAACACATGAATCCAGCTGAAAACTACATCTTAGAGCGACCTGAACCTTTTCGCAGTATGCTGTTGCATTTGCAATCGATTATCGAACATTTCGTTTCCAATGTTGAGCTAAAATTCAAATACCGCATTCCGTTTTATTATATTGAAGGGAGGCCTTTTTGCTATCTCAATCAGACCAAGAATTATGTGGATGTGGGATTTTGGAATGCGGCCCATTTGACAAAACATGTAGAGTTAATGGTCAAGGCCGATAGAAAGGTAATGCGTTCTTTGCGGTATACTTCTTTGGAAGAAATCAACGATACCGTTCTGCGCGAGGTGCTACAGGATGCGTACCAAGTAAGGGATAAAAAATTTTATAAATAAACTCAAAAAGAAAGCCTTTTAAGGCTTAAAATTTTGTTTAACCTTTACTGTTAATTATTTTATAATCAAATACTTATTGTACTTTTTAAAAGTAAAACTTTAGATATAAGGTTTTGGAAATAACAAGTACTTTTTAGAAAGTTCATGGACGCAATAAATGCATTTCGACGAAAAAATTTAGGATACCAGAAACGAATATGTACCTTCGAGCTGAAAGAATTATCGTCTTCTATTTCTAAAAAAGTTCGTTCATGATAAGGTTCGGAAAAATGCAGTTCCAATTCAAAAAACCAAAACCCCACGTTTTAATCCTTAGTGGCATCTTTATGCTTTCCCTCTATGGGGCATTGACGCGGTTGCCCGAATTTTTAGGTATTGTCGCTTTTGTTCTGGTTCTATTGACCGCTGCTGTAGGAGCGTATTATATTCTGCGCTCGTTTTAGGCTTTGTGAGTAAGTTGGACAGTATCACTATCACTCTATCCAACCATTTTCCTTGTAAATCTGAACGTATTTGTTATTGAGACTATCCGAGTCTTTGTATTTTAATCTTAGCTCCGTTAGTTTTTCTTTGAGTTCCTTAACCTTTTCGGCATACTGGGGATTGTCATATACATTATTGATTTCGTTCGGGTCTTTTTTACGGTCGTACAATTCCCATTCATCCACATCGTAATAAAAATGCATTAGCTTATAGTCTTCGGTGGCGATACCGTAATGCCTTTTCACCGCATGTACTGCGGGATATTCGTAGTAATGATAGTAGACGGCCTCCCTATCCCATTTTTCTTTTTCACCTTTTAACAAGGGCAAGAAACTTTCACCTTGCATATCGTCAGGTGCATTGACTCCGGCGATATCTAAAAACGTCTGGGCAAAATCAAGGTTCTGTACCATTTCGGTCGTTGTCGTTTTTGGCGTAATCACATGTGGCCATCGCGCTAGTAGCGGCGTTTTGAACGATTCATTATACATAAACCGCTTGTCGAACCAGCCGTGCTCGCCCAAATAAAAACCTTGGTCGGAAGTATAGACGACCAAGGTGTTTTCGGTAAGTCCGTTTTCATCCAGATAATCCAAGACCTTTCCCACATTTTCATCAACTGCGGCGATACTGGCCAAGTAGTCTTGCATGTAGCGCTGGTATTTCCATACGGTCAAGGTAGAGTCGTTCATTTTGGGGTACTCTTTTCCGAATTCTTCACTAATGGGATTATAGACGGCATCCCAAGCGGCTTTTTGGGCATCGGTCATGCGGTCGTATGCTCCACGCCCATAGCGTTCTTCCAATTGAAGTTGGTCCACTACCGTTTTGGATAACTTATTGTCGTAGCCCAATTGCATTTCGTTCAGCAAGGTCATTTCAGCGGTTTTCGAGGCAGCACCGCGGGTTTGGTAGTCATCAAATAGTGTTTCGGGCAAGGGATACGTTTTCTTGGTAAATTCCTTATAATGTCGCTCTGCAGGCATCCAAGTGCGGTGCGGGGCCTTGTGAAGGTACATCAGGAGAAAAGGCTTGGCGGTATCGCGCCGTTTTTCCATCCAGTCCAAGGTAAAATCGGTAATGATGTCGGTTACATATCCGGTAACGGTGGTATCTCCTTCCGAAGTAATAAAATCGGGGTTGTAATACGACCCTTGCCCCGGTAGAATCTTGAACTCGTCAAAACCTTTCGGACTATTGCCAAAATGGAGTTTTCCAAACATTGCGGTCTGATACCCCGCTTTTTGAAGTAACTGCGGGAAGGTAACGTTAGTGGTATCAAAAGGCATTCGGTTATCGATTTTTCCATTGAGGTGCGAGTGCTTTCCCGTGAGGATTACTGCCCTTGAAGGCGCACAAATGGAATTGGTGACGCTGGCATTGGTAAAAAGCATTCCCCCATTGGCAATCCGGTCGATATTGGGGGTCTGAAGCAGTTTGTCACTATATGCACTGATGGCCTGATAGGCATGATCGTCTGACATGATAAAGACGATATTGGGCTTTTTGGGCTTGAGCTCCTTTTCGGATTTTTCTCCGCAAGACGCCAGAAATATACACGTGATACTAAAAATACTGAAGACGATTTTTTTCATTGTTTTGGTTTTACTGGGCATGACTTTCCAAGACTTTCTTAAATTTTTCTACAATAGGTTTTGCCGCATCGGGCAATTCGTGACTAGCTATAGGTTCTTTTTCTAGGGGGTCGGCGACAAGATTATAGAATTCTCCATTGTTATAAAGTTTCCAATCGGTATTCTGTACGTAATCACGTGGTTTAAATTTTCCCCAATTCGGGGCATAGTGGCAGTAGATCCATTCACGGCCAATACTTGTCTTACCCAAAAGTTGTTGGTAAAAACTTTGTCCATCAGTCTGAAAAGTGGCTGGAAGGTCAGCACTCGCTAAATCGAGGAGTGAAGGTAAAAAATCGGTAAAATCGACTAAGTTTTTATTGATACTTCCTGATTTTATCCTTCCCTTCCAATTTGCAATGAAGGGTACCCTTGTGCCTGCATTGGTAGTATTTCCCTTATCACCCTGAAGCACTTGCCCGTTTACCAAAGAGGTCACATCCCTATCGGTTCCATTATCTCCTATGAACAGAATCAAAGTATTTTCCCGCAGGCCAAGGGCTTCCGTTTTCTTGACGATGCGGCCGACCAGTTTATCCATATAACGTACCATCTCGCCAAAGTACTTTGGGTCGTTCGTTTTTGATTCGGCGTTGAAACCATTGAATTCAGCATTATCGGGCGTGGGTACAAAAGGATCATGGGTCAACACCATGGGATAATAAATAAACATGGGCTTCGACCGGTTTTTCTCCATAAAATCTTCAATGTAGTCTACAAAAAGGTCGGGTCCGTATTGCTCTGGAAATTTTACCGTTCCTTTCTCGGAGCTACTCAAAAGAGGGTCTTTGTAGCGTGTGCCCCTTTCATCTACTTGCCAAAGGCAATAGTTTCTAAAACCGGCCTGTTCTGGGCGTGAGCCCATTATACCGCCAGCCAGCTCTTGTTGACGGGCATTACCCAATAACTGCCATTTGCCAGCTACACATGTTTCGTAACCTGAAGCCTGCAAAAGATGCCCAAAAGTCTTTTCTTCAGGATCGAGTAGCCCGAACCCGATGTAGTTTCTGTAATTGTATTTTCCGGTCATGAGCTGCACCCTCGAGGGCGTACACAACGGAGTGGAGTAGCAATGGTCGAAACGCATGCCTGCATCGGCCAAGGCGTCGAGATTAGGTGTTTGATAACTCTCACTACCATACGCGCCCAAGGTTTCTTGCCCTAGGTCATCGGCCATGATCAAAATAATATTGGGTCTAGCAGATTGAGTTTCCGCTTGTCCGTAAGCAGGTATTGTGACAAAACATTGAAATAACAACACGAAGAAGCAACTGACTTTCATTGAAGTGGAAATCGAATGTGAAAACAAGCTGTCTAAATGTACTACTTTGAAAAGAAAATTATTGCACTACGTTAACGGTTTTTCCGGAAAGTCTTCAAAACGATAATGTAACCTTTTTGGTTATCTTAAAGGTGATAAGAGCGTATTATTGTTCTGTCATTTTAAAAACAGTCTCTTAAATCAAATACAGAAAAGGAAGAACTACAAGAGTAAATTTTAAGTGGTAAAATAGAAAGAAGCCTTAAATCTAAACGTCAACCCCATTTAAAATAAAGTGCTGTGAATTACGATGCGCTACGTCAAAATAAGCAATTATCGACTGCCTTCCGATTCGCGTTTCAAAACTATCAATGAATTTTTCTGGATACTGACCACATCTTTAAAGACGTTTTTAAGCGCGTCGTAATCTTCGGCCTTAAGGTGGCTATCGTTGAGTACCAATTCAAACAGAATCCCTACTTGGTTTAGAATTTTATGGTGTTCAAATTTCATAAAAACTTTCTGATCGTCTAATTGAACCATTTGATTTTTAGGAAGTTCGTGAACCGAGTATCCTTCGGGCAGGGTTAACGCCAATTGGTATTTGTAGTGTCTCGGATAACCAAAATCGATGGGGTACTGTCGCTCATCAAGAAGAAAGGGATTCTTATCAAAGAAACGAATATAAAAGGGATTAAAATACACCATATCGGCTTGTAAAGCATTTTCGATTTCAAAAGAAAACCGTTGCGAAACGCTGCGATCCGTACTGCGCTCTTTTAAATGTTTATAAGAAAGTATTTTGAAGTCTCCTTCAATAGCTTCTTCCATCTTATCGAGATACTCAGACTCCGTATAGCTGTTCAAGTCTTTGTTCACCCTGATAGCAGGGTAGCCATGTGACAGCACATCTAGAATACCTTCGGCCTTGCCCGATGCGAGATTGAACTTTACATTGGCCCTCACCTGATGCCTATTTTTCATTTCGGGCACAATGGTGAACCAGTAACTGTCGTTTTTGAAGTCCATCACCCTGCCATAATGGTTCAAGGCCCTGTAGGGCAACATTCCGAACGGCATGTATTTGTCCGTAGCATCCAATAGATACGTTTTTCCGGCTATTTCTACCTTGGCGATGGCATAGTTGAAATCTGACATTATCGGGTGGGTCTGTTTTGGTAAACCTTTGTCTCTTGTAGAAAGTAACATCAAATTCGTCTCGATATCGGCTGCGTTCAATAGATTGATAAGTGACATATTGATTTCGCTTGCGCTACCTTTTTGCGCATCGAAAGCCTCTTTAACACGGCCCTTGCCATACACACCGTACTTACCCGTCCATGAATAGTGATTTTTTACAAATTCATAAATGTTCTTGGCGCGGGTTATTTCATCACCTTCATGCAGTAAATTTTCCGGTACGTTTTTTTCGAAAAATCCTTTTTTGGTGAGTTGCCTTCCAATATCCTTATCGGTTCTGAATTCGTGGTCTACATCTGCCCAACTTTTTGTGTATCTATCGGTCGTGCCGTCAAAGGCATTGTATTGCGATAGTTCAAAATCAATTCTGGAGAAATAATTCTTTTCAGAGAGCATAAACTCTTTTTCCGCCTTGAAAGCCGGTATATCTTTCATCGCATATTTGAGTACTTCACAGTCTGCACTTTGTGAATAACCATCAACATGAAAGCATGCTTTTTTGATATCGGCACTGTTAGTCATCAATTCAAGAGACCCTACCAGGGTTCTGTTGTAAAGGTAGTTTCCTGGTATTTTCGCATTGAACTCACTATAGATCTTGGGAATGTCCGACTGAAAATCCCATCCCTGAAAATTGTAAAAGAAAGGCGATGTCAATGTATAGGAATACTCCAGTATGCTGCCTTTTTGAAGTTTGGGAAAGGTGAAGGAACGTTCGGACAGAAATTCGCTGAGGTCGTTGGTGAACGTTTCTGAAGAAAGCACATTGTACTGATTCTTTCCGTTATGGGTTACCGCCCTGAATTTTTCGATTTTTTCTTTGGAGTTGCCGTTTTTATAGAGCGGTATATGGATCGTGGCTTGATCGAATCCTTTTTCATTAAGAATTTTTATTTTGGTATGATATTCTTTGACGAGCCTTATTCTACGATTGATTACTTTGAAGTAATTGTCACCCCATTCGTAGAGAACTACAGCGTTCGCAGAAGGGTCTTTTTCGTAGGTTTCAAGGTTTTTTTCCGCTATGGTCGGTTTTCCGAACGTATGTTTTTGTTGTGCCAAGAGGCCTGAAACAGAAAATAGAAAAAACGCTAAACACACTCGGGAGACAAAAGAAAAAAGCATGGGCAAAGTAGGTTTGTTCGCCCTATACTAACTAATTTTAAAGGGGTTTATTGTAGGGTATTCATAGTTTTCCGAAGGAGGGTAAGATTCGTCAGTAACCGCTCCAAATGATCTAAATGTAACATATTGGCCCCATCACTTTTGGCATTGGCCGGGTCAAAGTGGGTTTCCATAAAGATACCGTCTACTCCGGCCGCGATTCCTGCGCGTGCCATGGTATTGATCAGTTCGGGCCGACCACCGGTTACTCCAGAAGCTTGATTGGGCTGTTGTAACGAATGCGTTACGTCGAGCACCACGGGTGCATATTGTTTCATGGTCGGGATACCCCTAAAATCGACCACCATATCTTGGTAGCCGAACATGGTGCCCCGGTCGGTGATCCAAACTTGTTCGTTACCGGAATCGGTCACTTTGGTCACAGCATGTTTCATGCTTTCGGGCGACATGAACTGTCCTTTTTTCAGGTTTACGACCTTGCCAGTCTCTGCGGCAGCTACCACCAAATCGGTCTGGCGCACCAAGAAAGCGGGAATTTGAAGTACATCTACGTATTCCGCCGCCATTGCTGCATCCGATTCCTTATGAATATCGGTGATAGTGGGTACCTGAAAGGTTTCCGAAACTTTCCGAAGAATTTTCAATGCTTTTTCATCGCCTATTCCAGTAAACGAATCCACTCGACTGCGATTGGCCTTTTTAAAACTTCCCTTAAAAACATAGGGTACTTTCAGGGCATCCGCAACCGAAACGATTTTTTCGGCAATACGAAGTGCCATGTCCTCGCCCTCAATGGCACACGGTCCGGAGAGTAGAAAAAAGTTGTCAGAATCCGTATGTTTTATTTGAGGGATACGTGAGAGGTCCATATCTTAAATTTTCCGTAAAGATAGGATATTGAAGCGGTTTTGTTTTTAGATTTATGGAGGACAAAACTCCCATATGAGAAAAAAATTACTGATAACCCTGCTTTTAATCGGGAGCTGTATTGGCTTGAAATTGAATGCTCAGCTCGAAAAAGCAGGAAATCCATTCGACCTGATTAATCTCGAACGGCATCAGTTCAAGTTCAATCTTCTTAATCCGGGATTTAGCTATGAAATTGGAATCTTCAAAAACCAGAGTATTTCAAGTGATTTGGGCCTATTTGGGCTGGCAACGTACCAAGAAGGTTATTCGCTCGGCGCGGTGTGGAATACCAGATATCGCTTTTATCACAACTTCAGTAGACGTATTGCGCTTGATAAAAATGTTTCGGGGAATTCTGGAGATTATATCGGGGCGGCACGAAGTATTTTTTTCTCGTGGGTTCGGTTATCGACTAATATTGAAGGCCCTGACGATTTTAATCTAGGTTTCTATGGATTGGTCTACGGTATACAGAGAACTTACCCAAAAGGATTTAATTTCAATGCTGAGGTAGGGGTTGGTTACTATCTAGGGGATGGGGTTCCATCTGGCTACGGACCACTTTTTTCTTTTTCCTTCGGATGGGTGGCGACCAAGCGAAAATCAAGGAAACCTACCTTTAAGTAATTTTCAGCCTTCTGGGGTTATTGGTACGGGGTTTGATGCAAACTACCGAAATCAATCACCTATTTTTTTTGAAAACAATTTACTTGAGCGCACTTTTTGCATATGCGTTTTTAAGCGCAGATGCCCAATTCGATAAAAATGTCGAAAACCATCAGGTTCAAATAGGCCTTCCGATGCCCAGCATACTGTATGAAAAAGGGATATCTAAAAATACAACGTTAAGTATCGAAGCCATAACAGGTCTTTGGATAAGGGGATGCAGCGATTGTCAGACCGATTTTGGGGTGTATCCCATTTTAAGGGGGCAGTATCGCTATTACTACAATATGAGGAGACGTTTGGACAAGAAGAAAAATATCAGCGGAAATTCAGGAAATTATATAAGTGCCTTGTTGGCGCATCAGAGCGGCAACCCGATTATCGGTAATCTTGAAAATGCATCGAATACACTGATTGCCGGCCCAGTTTATGGAATTCAGCGTACCTATAGGCGTGGATTTTTCTATCGGTTGGAAGGGGGTATAGCCTATATTGAAGAGGATTTTGCAAGTGGAATAGGGCCTATTTTGGCTGCACGGATCGGTTGGGTCATCCGTAAACGAAGATTAAGATAATTCTCTTAAAATAACAGCCTCAAAATCAGTAATATAAAAATAACATAAGTTTAGATTGCTACCTGAAAAATAGCAGTATCTTTGCACGCTCAAAACAGGGGCTTCTTATTCCTGTTCACTTTGGCTTTAGCAGAATATATTATGTCCACAACAAAGAACATCGCTATTATAGCACACGTAGACCACGGTAAGACCACCTTGGTCGATAAGATTATGTACCACTGCCAATTATTCCGTGACAATGAAAATACGGGAGATTTGATTTTGGACAACAACGATTTGGAACGCGAACGGGGTATTACCATTACCTCCAAGAATGTTTCTGTCGTTTATAAGGATACCAAGATCAATATAATCGACACCCCCGGTCACGCCGATTTTGGTGGTGAAGTAGAACGGGTATTGAACATGGCCGATGGAGTACTCCTATTAGTAGATGCTTTCGAAGGCCCTATGCCCCAGACCCGATTTGTACTACAAAAAGCCATCGATTTGGGATTAAAGCCCTGTGTGGTCATTAATAAAGTAGATAAGGAAAACTGCACACCAGAAGAGGTTCATGAAAAGGTATTCGACCTAATGTTCGAATTGGGCGCCGAAGAATGGCAACTGGATTTTCCCGTGGTCTATGGCTCGGCAAAACATAATTGGATGAGCGATGACTGGCAGAACCAGACCGATTCCATCGAGCCCTTGTTGGACATGGTTATCGAACATATTCCCACTTTTGAACCTGAGGATGGCAATACTCAAATGTTAATCACATCGTTGGATTATTCTTCCTTTACTGGTCGTATTGCTATCGGTCGATTGCAACGGGGAAGTCTAAAAGAAGGTCAGCAGATCTCATTGGTCAAACGAGATGGTACTATCGTAAAGTCGAAAATAAAAGAATTGTTCACTTTTGAAGGCTTGGGCCGTAAAAAAGTAAAAGAAGTTGCTACGGGTGATATTTGTGCGATTGTCGGTCTGGAAGGATTTGAAATCGGCGATACCATAGCCGACCTCGAAAATCCTGAGGGCTTGAAAACGATTGCCATCGACGAGCCTACGATGAGTATGCTGTTTACGATAAACGATAGTCCGTTTTTTGGTCAAGACGGTAAGTTCGTAACCTCTAGACATATCAAGGAGCGTTTGGAGCGTGAACTAGAAAAGAATTTGGCGCTTCGTGTTAACGAAACCGATAGTGCCGATAAGTTTTTGGTCTTCGGCCGGGGTGTGTTGCACCTCTCCGTTTTGATAGAAACCATGCGTCGCGAAGGGTACGAACTACAAATCGGTCAGCCGCAGGTCATCATTAAGGAAATCGATGGCGTAAAATGTGAACCCATCGAATCGTTGACTATCGACCTTCCGGAAGAGGTTTCTGGAAAAGCTGTGGAAATGGTCTCGATACGAAAAGGGGAAATGACGGGTATGGAAGCCAAGGGAGATCGTATGTTGTGCGAGTTCTTGATTCCCTCAAGGGGTATCATCGGATTGCGGAATCAACTTTTGACCGCAACTGCCGGAGAGGCCATTATGGCGCATCGCTTTTTGGAATACCAACCGATGAAAGGTGATATTCCCCAGCGTCAGAACGGTTCTTTGGTCTCAATGGAGAAAGGAAAGGCAATACCCTACTCAATCGATAAACTTCAAGACCGTGGAAAGTTTTTCGTCGACCCGGGCGAAGATATATATGAAGGTCAGGTTATTGGGGAGAATTCCCGTGGCGATGATATGACTATAAATATTACCAAGACCAAAAAACTTTCGAATGTACGTTCCGCTGGTGCCGACGATAAGGCAAAGATTGTTCCCGCAATAAAATTTTCCCTAGAGGAAGCTTTGGAATACATTCAAAAAGATGAATATGTTGAGGTAACGCCGAAACACCTCAGACTGCGAAAAATCTATTTGACCGAGGTCGAGCGGAAACGAAATAAGATCGCTTAACGAATCACATAGTTTAAAACATACTCAAACCCTGAAACTTTCAGGGTTTTTCTTTTGAAAGTTTTACTAAATTTTTAAAATCACACCCTGAAATTTACGGCTTCGGTAATAATTCACCGAAGCTGGACCATTTAGTTCTTGTTGAACCAGAATATGTATAATTTAAAGTATTGAACACTCAAACACATTCTGGATATGCAACTAAAGAACAAAAAAGTACTGATAACTGGCGGTTCGCGAGGTATTGGTAGATGTATGATTGATGAACTTGTAAATGCCGGTGTGCGTGATATTGCCGTTATTGCAAGAGACAGGAAAAACCTCAAAGAACTACGCAGTATTTTTAAAAATGTCAATTTTTTATTGGTCACAGGGGATGTTTCGGATACGGGAGTACTTCGAGAGATGGCATCAAAAGTAGAGGACAAATGGGAGCATTTGGATGTTTTGATCAACAATGCGGGAATAGTATCCGCGGGGCCGCTTGAAGACCTTTCCGATGAAGAAATTTACGATCAGGTTGCCGTAAACCTGACCGCCGTATTCTTTCTGACGAAATACTGTATTCCCCTGCTTAAGGCTTCCGAAGAGGCTGCCATTTTGAACGTTTCGTCGGGATTGGGACTTATAGGGAGGCCCTTCTATTCGGTTTATGCCGGTACCAAGGCAGGTATCCGCCAGTTTTCGGATTCCATGCGACGCGAATTGCTGCCTTTTGAAATCTCTGTTACCTGTGTTTATCCTACCGCTACAGATACCGATATGATGACCACTTCCAAAGCAAAAAATATGGACACTCCGGAGTACGTTGCCGAAAGGTCGATTCAGGCCTTGGTAAACAAAGAATTGCACGTCATCTTCGGCGGCGAACAACGGCTTAAAGACCATAAACTTAACTTTGAAGATCCCGAAAAGCTTGACGAACAGATTACAGACAGCTATGAAGCAATGAAAGAGGCCAGTAGTTCGCACAGAGCCCTTTGAAAAAAAAGGTAGAACAATATTGAAAGCGTGGTAATTTTTGAGAACTGTAATATTACTAATACCAATTCGATTTCTGAAATGGGCTAAAGATGCGTAGCTGTTTTTTCTACTTTGCAGCTACAAAATTCTTGCATAGCCATACGTATGCCGCCGAAGCTTTAGCTTAGGAGCTAGCTGCAGAAGCTTTTTGGAATGAAGAAGAAGGAAAATGAACAAGTAGATTAGCTCATTTTTATTATTGAATTTTTATAACCTGCCCCTTGCGGACCGGAAACCACCTGAAAAGACTATCAAAAGCAGGTTCAAAACTCCCATTTTGGCGGGTAATCACTACCGACGGAAGGATGATAAAATTAAAAGACTACGATCGCTGGGCGACAATTTTACAACAGGAAGGCTTTGCGCTCGAATACACCAAAGCCGACAGTATAAGAATAATTACCGTGGGAGATCAATTCTTTAAATTCGATTAAACGAAGGCTACTGCGTAGGAATTTTGTGCATAGCTGCTGCAGCGGCACCTATGATTCCGGCATGATTTTGTAATTCTGCGGGAATGACCGGGGTCTCGATGGTTATATATTCTTTGAACTCGTCAAAATCCTTTGAAGTGCCGCCTCCCAAGAGAATAAGGTCGGGGGCTACAATCAAATCGACGTACTGCAAAAATTTATTGAAACGTTTTCCCCATTTTTTATAGCTGAGGTCTTCACGCTCCTTGGCGGAAGCGGCTGCCCAAAGTTCTATTTTTTTGTATTTTTTATAGGGAATCTGGCCCAGTTCGAAGTTGGGAATCAGTTTACCGTCGTAAAATGCTCCGCTTCCAAGTCCGGTTCCAATGGTAATCATCAAAACAAGACCTTCTTTACCTTTTCCGATACCATACTCCATAGCGGCATAACCGGCAATATCGGCATCGTTGACCACGGTAAAATCGAGTCCGGTCTTCTCCTCGAAAAGCTGTTCCACATTAACACCCAACCAACTTGGGTCAAGGTTGCCTGGCGATTTACAGATACCTTTTTTGATAACGGTCGGAAATCCACAGCCTACTTTGCCCTTATAATCGAAATGATCGACAATTTCAGCGATTACTTCGGCCATGGCCTGGGGCTTTCTTGGTTTTGGGGTCGGTATACGATGGCGTTTAGAAATCATTTCACCCGTTTCTATATTTACGATACCGCCTTTCATACCGGAACCGCCTACGTCAATACCAAGAATTTCCATTATTTTGTTTTAAGAATTAGCAGTGGCAATGTAACGAAAACTTTTGTGAGTTTTCAAATACTGCCGAAAGGGATTTATTTTTCTTCTTGAGTATTGTAAAGGCCTGTGTTTCCTTTTTCTAATAGCGGCATTAACCGCTTTACTACTTCCGGTTGTTTGATGGCAATATTTTCCTTTTCTATCGAGACATCGTTGTGATCATAAAGTTCAACTACAGGTTGCTCTTGCCTATAATATTTGGTCAATCTGTACTTGGGTGTTCGTACAGTAATACCATTTTTAAAATATCCATATGCCAACTCCATTTCATTGGATTTTTTTCCCTTCAACAACGGAACAAAGCTCTCCCCGTCGATGGTATGTTTTAAGGGAATGTCACATAGTTCTAGTAAAGACGGATAGATATCGACACTTTCCACAATTGTTTCAATACGCTGTTCTTGTTTTGATATTCGGGGCGAGTTAACGATTAGGGTACTTTTCAACGCATTTTCGAACAAGGTGTGTTTGCCCCAAATACGCTGATCGCCCAAATGCCAACCATGATCGCCCCAAATTACTACTATAGTATTTTTATCGAGCTCCAAGGCTTTCAGTTCCGATATGAGTTGACCAATCTGCGCATCGATATAGCTGATGGAAGCCATATAGCCATGGCGTAATTTTTTGGCATAGGCATCCGATACGGAATGGTCTAATGTTGCCTTTTCATCGCCAAGGGCATACTGGTTGAACTCCCCATTTTTTTGTAGACTGGCCAAATTTATATTCTCGGGAATATTACCGTTTCGTGATACCTCAATGCTATCGCGATTATACAAATCCCAATACTTTTTGGGAGCATTGAAGGGCAAATGAGGTTTGAAGAAACCGACTCCCATAAAGAAAGGCTTCTTATTATTTTTCAGTTCTCTTAGTTTCGAAATCGCAAGTCTTGTGGTAAGACCATCTGGATAGCCTTCATCATCAACATCGGCTGCTTCATACGGTTTCACCTGTCTTTTAAGGCTTTGGCGGTTTTCGCCACTGGCGTAACCAAAGAAAGCGTTCCATCCGTTTTTCCATTTTCCGGAATCAAAAAGTAACTCGCTCCAACTGTGGGGCAGTTCGCGTATGTTCGAGGGCTCTTCTTCGTAACCATAGACCAAACCGTCGGCAGAATGGCTTATTTTTCCGATACCAACGGTATGGTACCCTTCTCTTTTAAATCGGTGGATAAAAGTTTCCGGCACCGATTTTTCGGGTTGCATGGAAATCTCCTCTTCTATAGCATTATTTTTAAGGTGGATAGGTTTGGAGGGCCGCATTCCGGTCAACAGTGCATGTCGCGACGCGCCACAGGTAGGTACTTGTACATAATGATGGGTAAAGATCGAACCCGATCGGGCAATCGCATCCATATTCGGCGATTTTACTATTGTATTGCTGTACGCACCAAGCTCGGTGCGCAAGTCGTCAACAGCAATGAAGAGAACGTTTGGCCGTAGCTTTTCTTTTTTTGGTGCTTTGGTTTCGGTTGACAAATCAAAAATGAAGAATAGCGCAAGAAGATATTTATACATGCAATTGAAATTGATGAGTGCTGAAGATACTAAAAAAGTAAAGTTGTGTGGAATTTATTGGCGCTTCAGGCTAGTTAACCAAATTGACGTCTGAACGTTACCGTATTTTCAAATGGACTTTTGAAGGCCTAAACTAGTTTTCCGCTTTTTTTGAGTACATCGAAGATGAGTTTGTCTACTTCAGAGACTTTTTCTCGGTCTGTATACTTTAACCAGCGTATCAGTTCAATTTCGGAATCGGGTACTGGCTCCCCCTGAAAATCGGCCGAATAACAGGTCATTCGTACCAAGGTGCCGGGTTTATTGTCATCTGCCTGTGCTTCGAAAATACCGATAAACTCCATAGAGGTGATATCTATTTCTACACTAAGTTCTTCTTTAACTTCCCGAAATAATGCCTGTGCATCGGTTTCGCCCAATTCCCTTTTTCCACCAGGTATATAGAATTTATCGCGGCCTTTGCTTCGTGTACTAAGAATACTTCCGTCTACGATATGTATCAATGCGAGTTTGTCGATTATATTTTCGGAAGGTTCGATGTAATAGTCTATTGAGTTGAGCGAATGGTTCGGGTCTATTACGTCAAGAATCTTATCAATACCTTTTCCGAAGCTGGTCAAAGTACCTAGCTTTTTATTTCGACCCAGAGCACTGGAAATGGTTTCGTCACGATTGCCGAATCGGTAACCTCCGGTTTTCGTCCAAAGAGCGTTCAACAAGTGTTGCATAAGCACGTTGCCCAATTGATCTATTGAAATCGCAATTTGTAACAGATATTCCCCGATACCTTTAAGGCCCTTCGTAATAAAACTGTGCAGAAAACCGTAGATAAAACCTAAAGGACCGGTAATGGCTAAAAGAACAATGGAAATTAGAAAAAGTAAAAGTCCGATAAACGGATTCACTTTTTTATCGGGTTTGTAGGTTTGTTCTTTGAGGATCATGTTTGGGGATTAGAGCCTAAAGTTACGAAATGTGATTGGTAGAAATCGTTTGTTAAAACTTGAGATTATTTGGCGAAGTTTTAGTCTCCTAAAACGTTATTTATCGAAACTAT
>ENA-ORXM01002666-ORXM01002666.1-marine-metagenome-genome-assembly--contig:-NODE-2666-length-19948-cov-6.152634_pt1 | contig 19948 bp, 26 predicted proteins | sample MGYA00237867_ERZ511480 | MGnify/ENA primary metagenome ERZ511480 (study PRJEB26309, sample SAMN06266103) | marine metagenome | isolation source: Algal blade | place: United Kingdom:Sidmouth, United...
GCTGAAACAACAACACAGGACACGCAGGCAAGCCCAATTTAATCCGAGCAAACAAGTCGACAAAGGCTTAAAAGACAGCTCTCCAGTTCAAGCCAATCCACAGCAGCACCAAGAACAAGCAGCTGGCAAAAATTGGCAGTTACTCATGGAAAACCCGCCTTCCGCGCGGCCAAATTGGCGTGCTGCGTTGTACCTTCCAGCACTCAGGTGGTATTCAAAAGCACCATCAACAGCTGTCGTATCATATTGCTGCAGCGCAATAATGATGGCAAACCTCTGCAAAACCACCCGTATGTCGGGCTTTTTCGCCCAACTACAGCAAGCGCAACTTTTGAGCAGCAACTTATGAGGGCTACGGACAGTCAGGTCTGTATGCACCCTGTCGATATAGGAACCATAATAAAACTGAACCGGGCAAAGACCTGCAGCCTATGAAATCGATTGTTATTGCCAGTTTGCTTGCCATTGCACCTTTGATGTCGCAGGCCAACGCACAAGACTTACCGCTGAGCCATAAAGGCTCGGGTACACTTTATGTGCAGACCACATTGGGCGGCACGGCACAAACCGGTTGGCTAGTGGACACAGGTTCCGACTATTCGGTCATCGACAAAGCGACACTAGAAGTGTTGGTTGAGGCGGGCCAAGCGCGGTATCTGAAAAAACTGCGTGGAAAAATGGCCGACGGCAGTGAGCGAATCATTCCGCTGTTTGTGGTCGACAAGTTGCAACTCGCTGGTAACTGCGAAGTCCACAACGTAAAAGTCGCCGTGCTTCCTCATAGTACCCGACGCATTATGGGACTCTCGGCCTTGCGCCAGCTCGCCCCATTCTCGGTTTCTTTTGATCCACCCATGTTAACGGTGAGCGGATGCCAACCCACGGCCGCAGCACTTGCGACGGCAGACACTACGGTTGAAGAGATTCCGATGTCCAAAACAAAACCGCCCGCGCAAAGCGCGGGCGGCGAATTCAGCAAAAGCACCAACTAGGCACCTCGCCATCTTGTCGGTTTAAGGTCGCTGCATCGCAGCGGCCACCGGCAAGACTTAAGTCCAATTACTCAGACTTAGCAGCTTCTTCAACAGCTTCAACAGCGGCGTCAGCAGCTTCTTCGATAGGAGCAACATTCAGCTCTTCGAACATAGCGAACTCAGCTTCGTCCAATTTGCCGTCAGCATTTGCGTCCAACTGTGCCCATACGTCAGCGTTCATGCCTTCAACGTTAGCAGCTTCTTCAATGCTGATAGCGCCGTCTTGATCTAGGTCCAATTCAACCAGGTCAGCAGCATTAGCAGATACAGCAAAAAGAGCAACAGCAGCGAATACGATGTTTTTCATGATAAAAATTCCTTGAGATTAAATTAAATTTTGAAGGCGAGCAGATCACCTCAAAAAGTTTTCTGGTTCCAGCTCGGCGGGCCTTGCCTAAAAACAACAACTGCCCGCCAAAAACTCATCTTCTTTCAGCCACCGCAATGCGGCGGCCGGAGCAAAGAAAAAGCCTGTCTAATTACTCAGACTTAGCAGCTTCTTCAACAGCTTCAACAGCGGCGTCAGCAGCTTCTTCGATAGGAGCAACGTTCAGCTCTTCGAACATAGCGAACTCAGCTTCGTCCAATTTGCCGTCAGCGTTTGCGTCCAACTGCGCCCATACGTCAGAGTTCATGCCTTCAACACTTGCAGCTTCTTCCATGCTGATCGCGCCATCTTGATCCAGGTCCAATTCAACCAGATCAGCAGCATTAGCAGATACAGCAAAAAGAGCAACAGCAGCGAATACGATGTTTTTCATGTGATTAATCCTTAATAAGTGATTTTTTGTCTGGAAGCGAAGCACATCACTTCCAAGCTATTACTGGGTCAATCCTGGAGGGCAAAGCGTCATTCAGCTTTGACCCTCCGGCAACTTGTCTTGTTAGTTCACCGCAGCGCGATGAAGCATAGACAAGTCAGTCCAATTACTCAGACTTAGCAGCTTCTTCAACAGCTTCAACAGCGGCGTCAGCAGCTTCTTCGATAGGAGCAACATTCAGCTCTTCGAACATAGCGAACTCAGCTTCGTCCAGTTGACCGTCAGCGTTAGCATCTAGCTGTGCCCATACGTCAGCGTTCATGCCTTCAACGTTGGCAGCTTCTTCCATGCTGATAGCGCCGTCTTGATCTAGGTCCAATTCAACCAGGTCGTTAGCGTTAGCAGATACAGCGAAGAGAGCAACAGCAGCAAATACGATGTTTTTCATTTTTGACTTTCCTTACAATTGTTGTAGTAGTAGGAAGCGAAAAAAGATCACGTCCTTGGCTTTACTATGTCAATTGCTGTGCCAACTTTTTATTTGCTTAAATATCAATAGGATAGAAGAACATCAGGCATGATTTACAAGCGCGGAACTGTCGCCAATTGGAGACACGCCTTGGGCGTGTTTTGGCAGAAAGCGGTGAATTTACTGGTTTGCAGAGGTGTCGTTGATTGGCGACATTTGAACTGGCTTAGAACAGCCAACACAATAGACAAAATAATTTTTATCTAGAGATCAAAAAATTGCGCCTTGCCGTAGCAACTTCGATCAAGCAGCTGATCCAAATAGGGCTATTTCTGGTCGCCCTACCCTTAACGGTTGGCTTGGTAATGGCCATCTACCAAGTAGACCGCTTGCACGAAGCCACTTCTAACTCTCTTAAAGAGACCACAAGCGCTATTGCGGCAGGTCGCTCACTGGTGACCCTTGCTCTCAATATGGAGCGCATCGCTGGTCAGTTCTCTGTACTCGCCGAAGACGAACTACTGGAGCGCTATGAGAAGCAACGTGGCCCTTTTAGCGGCACACTGACAAAACTCTCAAGGGTTTCTCTGCAGCCTGAGGCCATCGATCACCTTACCGAGCTGAAAGAAAGCGAGGCGCAACTGTATCAATATTTATACAAGTCGTCGAGTGCAACCGACGAAGAAGAGACCAAGAGCCCAGATGTCTCACTGTATCAATTGGCCAACCAACTGCAGCTCGATATCAACCAGGCCGTGGCCAGCCGGTCAGAACAGCTCGAGCAACGCTCTAAGCAAGTGCAAAGCCTCTTATGGTTACAAGCGCTGGTACTCATACCGCTAGCCATGGCCCTGCTGATTATTTTCGGCGTACTGATCACGCGTCCGCTCACACAGCTGAGCAAAGCCATTCGCCGCATGAGTGCAGGCAACTACGAGGGTGAAATCGATATTTCAGGCCCCGAAGACACACGCGAACTTGGCCAGCGCCTAGAGAAGCTACGCCAACAACTAGCAGACCTAGAGCAACAAAAGCTGACTTTCTTACAACATGTGTCACACGAACTTAAAACTCCGCTGACATCACTACGCGAGGGCGTATCACTGCTTAAGGACGGTGTCGCAGGCCCGCTGACCGGCACACAATCTGAAGTCGTGGAAATTCTAGAATTCAACGGCCAGCAATTGCAAAAAGAAGTTGAAGCGCTATTGGACTTTAACCAAGCGCTTCACGACGAAAAACTTGGCGTACCCGAAAATTTACAGCTCGAAAAACTGGCGCAACAATGTGTCGAACGCCAGCAATTACAATTGCGTGGAAGACACATTTTGTTAGAACCCGCGCTTTCACCTGCCCTCGTGCATGGCGATAAGAAACAATTAGCAACTGTAATGGATAATTTACTGTCTAATGCGATCAAATACGCACCCCAAGCCACGACAATTCGCATGCAACTCCGTACCACCCCAGACAAAGCAATCATCGATATCATAGACAGCGGACCCGGTATCCGAGCCAGCGAGGCGGAACATATATTTGAACCCTTTTACCAAGGCGCGATCGCCCGTCGTGGTGCGGTTTCTGGCACAGGCTTAGGCTTGGCCATCGTCAAACGTTATGTCACCTTACACAGTGGCACCGTCGAATTACTCCAAAGTCAGCAAGGCGCGCACTTCCGCGTGTCTTTGCCATTAGCTCAACATGGATGAATCAAAGGACAAGCTCGGGATGACGCTTCGCAACACCCTTCTAACAGCCTTAGGGTTTTTAGCACTGCTCAACAGCCCATCGACAATCGCAGCCAAAGCCGCGACATCGGATGCTTCGTGCGCACAGATAGCCCCTTTCTACAGCAGTATCTCCGCTGAAAGCGAGCAGTGGCAAAGGTCCCTGCTGGACAGCCTCAGCGAGCCGGTTGACGCCTGCGAAGAGCTCAAGCTCGGCTTACTTCTAAGCCACCCGGTGGTGGTCTTCCAAAACGACGCGGCCGCTCTCAACGCGCTCAGCCACGCGCTCATACTGCTGCCCGACCACGCAGTAGACAAATCCACTCTGAGCATGCTGATTGACCACATAGAAGAACGACAAACATTGCGCAATATGCTCGGTGACCGCAGTTTTGAGCTGGCCAAGAGCAATCGCCGCCTCAACCAACGTCAACGTCACATCGACACCCTGCGCGGTCAAATAGACCAACTGAAAAACCTGGAAGCCCAACTTGAAGACAAAGCACGTGCCGCCATTGAACCCGACACCGAGTTAGATCCAGCTCCTGAATCAGACGCGCAGGACGAACAGCAAGCACCCAACGACAGCCAGATTGCGCCCGAGGAGGCGCCGACCAAGGAATGAGCCAACACCGAGTACTGCTGGTCGATGATGACCCCAGTTTATTGCGATTACTCAGCCTGCGGCTACGCGCTGAAGACTACCTCGTCGACACAGCACAAAACGCTGAGCAAGCCCTCGCTAAACTTGAGGTAACGCAACCTCAGCTGGTCATCACCGACCTCAAAATGGACGACATGGACGGCGTGCAGTTATTTGAGCGCATCCACCAGACACAGCCTACTTTGCCGGTGATCTTACTCACCGCGCATGGCAGCATTTCCGGTGCCGTCGATGCCACGCGGCGCGGCTTTTACAGCTATCTTACCAAGCCCTTTGACAGTAAAGATCTGCTCACAGAAATGCAGCAAGCGCTGCAACATGCCCCAGTCGAGAGTGTCGACATCGATGTCAGCGACGAAGACAAACACTGGCGATCGAACATCATTACCCAAAGCGCCAAGATGGCCGAGCTGTTGGCGCGCGCGCAACGCATTGCGCACAGCGAAGCAAGCGTACTAATACAAGGCGCCAGCGGATCAGGCAAAGAACTCATCGCCGAGGCGATCCACGCCGCCAGTGCACGGCACGAATCCCCCTTTGTGGCGATCAACTGCGCCGCCATCCCCGACAACCTGCTCGAATCCGAACTCTTTGGCCACAAAAAAGGCGCTTTTACCGGCGCTGACCGCAACCGCGTGGGCCTTGTAGAGAGCGCTAACGGCGGCACGCTTTTTCTCGACGAAGCCGGAGACATGCCGCTGGAGTTCCAAGCCAAACTGCTGCGTTTCCTCGAAGAACGCCGCGTGCGCCCTGTGGGCAGTAGCGAGACTATCGCCGTCGATGTGCGCTTGGTCTCTGCCACGCACGTCAACCTCGAAAAAGCCGTTGAAGACGGCACTTTCCGCGAAGATCTCTACTACCGCCTCAACGTAGTCACACTCGATGTGCCACCTCTCGCTGATCGGCGTGAGGATATCAGCTTGCTGGCCAACCACTTTCTGAGCTTGGTGATCGAACAAAACCCGCACTGCCAAGCGCGCTCGTTATCCCCAGAAGCACTCAACAGACTGGTCAGCGCGCCGTGGCCCGGCAACGTGCGCCAACTGCGCAACGTGATGGAGCAAGTGTGCGTCTTGAGCAGCACGCAAGTCATCAGCGAGCAGCTGATCACCAATGCCCTGCGTGGCAAAGACGACCGCATGCAACCCCTAGCCGAAGCGCAAACAGCCTTTGAACGCGACTACCTTGTCAGCTTGCTGCGCACCACCTCGGGCAACGTCACCCACGCAGCCAAGCTAGCCAAACGCAACCGCACAGAGTTTTACAAACTACTCAGCAAGCACAAACTAGACGCTGCCTTGTTCAGAAAATAATCCACCGATTATAACCGCCCGCCAAACGCAAACCACTGCTTAACGCTTGGCGAGGCGGGATCACAAACCAGAACAGCAACAGAGCCAAGCGCCCGCACAACAGCCAACAACTTGTTCTAGCAACACAGATATCTGCATAATGAGGACTTGTGCGGCAGCGCAAGCCCGTTATTAAACCGTCAATCAAAGGCAGGAAACCGTGCGCCTCAACGCCAACTCGCTAACAAACCCCATCGTCTCGATGAAGGCTCTCGTGACTGCGCTATGCCTATGCGCAATGCTCAACACAGGTCACGCACAAAGCCACAACTACGAGGCAGCGCACAAGGGGCAGCTGAGCCCCGAGCTGCGGCAGTGGAGCGATAACAGCATTGCCAAACGGCACAGCAGCACAGCTACCCTTGCGCTGCAAAACAGCGAAGGTGAAGCGCTCGCCAACGCCAGCATCACTGTGCGCCAAAGCAGCAAAGCGTTTTGCTTTGGCTCAGCACTCAATGAGTGGGTCATCGATGGCAACCCAGATTTTAAAGCCGAAGACCCAGCCAAATTTCGACAATGGTTTGAAAAACACTTCAACTGTGGCACCCCAGCCTCCACACTGCACTGGAAGCTGATGGAGTCAGAAACAGGCAAAGACGGTGTTGGCGTGTGGTATGCAGATGGCGCCATCCAGTGGATGTTCGATCGAGACATGCAAATGCTCGGACACGCAGTCAGCTGGGAGAATCCCGAGCTAGTGCCAGACTGGGTAAAAGCCGCGCCAGATGCCGACACGCTACAGCGGCTTCTCAAAGGACGCATAGATCACCTAGTCGGCCGTTACAACCCGTGGATCAGCCACTGGGTGGGCATTAACGAAATGCTCGACTACGACAGCATCAGCGCCCAATTTGACACAGAAGAGTTCAAGTTCCGCCCTTGGCTTTACAAAGAACTGAAAACCTACGACCCCTCGCTCAAGTTGCTAGTAAATGAAGCTGGCATACTGGCAGAACCCGGCCGTGTTGAAGAATACAAAAGCCTCATTCAAGGCCTAATCGATGACGGCGCCCCCATCGACATCATCGGCATACAAGCGCATTTTTGGCCCAGAGATCAACAGTACATCAACTTCGAAAACGTCAAACAAAGACTCGACAGCCTCGCCGAACTTGGTCTGCCCATTTGGATTACCGAGTTTGACTACGCACACGCAGATGAAAATGTGCGCGCCAACCAACTCGAAGGTTTTTACCGCTTGGCATACGCTCACCCCGCCGTGCAAAACATTAAAAGCTGGGGATACTGGGAAAACGCTCACTGGCGCGCCGACTGGGGCACACCTGTGGCGCTTGTCAATAAAGACTGGCACGATGCAGAATCTGGAAAACGCCTAAACGCTCTAATGAACGAATGGAACACTGAGCTAGCGAGCCAGAGCGACGACAAAGGCCAACTCAAACTTCAGGGCTACCACGGCGACTATATTGCCGACATACAAACCAGCGACGGTAAAACCTTCAGCGCCACCTTCAGCCTAGATGCCAAAAACAACGGCCAAACGATTACCCTAAAAGACAACAGCGACACAAAGTAGCCCAGCAAACAACCACGTGCAGCATGTTCCAGTGGGCTAAAACCGGCTACACAACTTGGGCTAATCGCCCTTCTTAGTCATCATCGACTTAAGATCAGCAAAAGGATTATGCGTCACTTCTGGCGCTTTTCCATCTTCACCGTAGGTTATTTCTTCCACAAAACGCTGATGCTCGTTGTCGTGGCAATACACACATAACAACTCCCAGTTTGTGCCGTCGGGTGGGTTGTTATCGTGGTTATGGTCACGGTGATGCACCGTGAGCTCACGCAAGTTTTTGTGGTCGAACTCTCGCTGGCAACGGCCACACACCCACGGGTATAACTTCAACGCGCGCTGGCGGTATCCGTCTTCTCGCGTGGCGTAGTCAGCGCGCGCTTTAGCCACTATGGCGTCCAACTTGGCTGAGTCAGGCTTTTTATTTGTGGGGCGCATGGCGTATCTACATCTTGAGGTAAACGGTGATTATGCTACAGCAGCACAGTGCCGTCACTAGCCCGTCATGCGCTCATGGAGTCAGGGCTCCACACGCAACAGCGCCAAACCATCCCCTGCAGCTAACAGCAAGCTCAACCCACTTGGCGAAGGCTTCACACACACCTCAGCACCCAAGCCTATCGCTACAGCCTGTAACGCCGGAGAAAAATAAACCTTCAGCTCGCAATGCAAACGCCCTTCCGACTCGTGCCGACTAAAAACAGCGCAATCAGCTGCCCAACTCTCAACGCCCTGCAATTCTTCCAGCCGCAGCTTTAAATCGGCCAATGCCACATCGGCAAACATCGCATCTCCCAAACTAATGCAAGACCAACTCCCCATCACCATCTCCCTACACAGTGGCAAGTACGAAGCGGAGCGAAATCCGCAAAGCAATCTGCAAAGACACGGGCAAAGCCAACGGTTTGCGACACAGCAACAATCTCACCGTCAAAACACTAGCCCGCGGGCTCTAGGCACCCAGCGCTAACCTTTGCTTTGATCACCCAACTGAGCTTCGCCCGGTGCCGGCACATCAAACGTGCTGACACCTTTACTCTGCGTTATCTCTTTTGCCCACTGCACCTCAGCAGCTCCCGCGCGGATGCCCGCTTGATGCGCACCGTTTAAGGGTGTAAACGAAAGCCGCGTCAACAGCGGAAAGTGATCGGAACCTATTGAAGGCAAACGCTGAATATCGCGCAAGGTAAAATGCCGACTGTGGAACAAATGGTCCAACGGCCAACGCACTAACGGATAGTCCACATGAAAGGTATTAAACACCCCACGCCCTACGCGAGGGTCAAGCAGCCCGCTGATCTGACGAAACAACCGCGTCGTAGCAGACCAAGCAACATCGTTGAGATCCCCTGTCACAACCACAGGCTGATCACTCTTTGCCAGACTTCTGGCCACAGTCACAAGCTCAGCATCCCGCTCGGTAGACTCTGTGTTTTCAGTCGGGCTGGGTGGCGCCGGATGCAAAAAATGCACGCGCACCAAATCGCCAGAGCGTAGCTCTAGGCTCGCGTGTATCGACGGCACGTTGTCTTCAACCAGAAAACAAATTTCAGCCTCATGCAACGGCAAACGAGAGTACACATGCATGCCATACAAGTTATCTAGCGGACACTTAACGCTATACGGCATATCCGCCTCCAAGACCCTGAGCTGATCTTGCCACCACTGATCCGACTCCAACGTCACCAGAACATCTGGCTGATGCTCTCGGACCAGCGCAATCAGGGCTTCGGAGTTTTTGTTAGGAGTCAGCACATTGGAGGTCAGAAAACTCAGTTGCTTGTCAGCAGCAAAATCAACCGAATCTTGGACTTCTTTGCGCCACAAAGCCGTGTAAGGCATCACCCACCACAGCTGCCATAACAAACAAGCAGCCGTGGCGACCATCATCAAGAGCGCTGCAGGCGTTTGAGCGTCCAACACCAGCCACTGCAGCAGCAACAGACAACCCGAGAGAACAGCAAACTGTAAACGTGGGAAATCAAGCCCCCTGACCAGCCAATGAGGGTGCCGCGATAGCGGTAAAAAAGTCAGCAACAAAATCAACAGCGTGCTTATAGCAAGTATCAACAACATACCGCGCCTAGGTTTAAACGAATCACGTTAATATAACGCTAGTCGACAACAATGCACAAAAGGAACTACTCACGCTCAGGTTGTAGGGCAGCATTCCCCTCACTTTGTCTGCCTGCTCTCCACAGCGTCCTGACTCGGCACCGCGGTAATGCACGCCACACTGCCTCAGCAGAAATCGCTGAGCGCTGCTTGTATTAAGCGTTTCTTGGCGCAAACATAATGATCGCCATACCCAACAACGCTACAACTGAACCCACGAGATCCCAAGAGCTTGGACGAATGCCCTCAACGAGCCACAACCACAAGATAGCGACAAAGATATAGACACCACCATAAGCGGCATAAACGCGGCCTGCGGCGGTGGGGTGCAGCGTCAGCAACCACGCAAATACCGCCAAACTAAACACCGCAGGCATCAACAACCAAAGCGGTTTTTCGTGTCGCAGCACAAGATAAGGCAAATAACAGCCGACGATTTCCGCCAAAGCTGTCACGACAAAAAGCCCAAATACTTTTACATCTGGCAATTCATCGCCCTCTGCGGTTTCAATTAAGCCTTTTCCAAAGCTGTAAACACCTGTAGCTCACTGATTTATCTCATGAACGCTCACTACTCGAATCTCGCGATTCAAACTGCGGTAGTGTATCCGTTATATCGTGCCACGGCGCCTTGTTGGCGACAAAAATATGCGAAGCCGGTTTGATACCCGGATCACCGTCAACCGAACCCAAAGCTATCGAGCTAACAACACCCGCATCGGTTCCTGCCAGGGTCGATCCACACTCACGACAAAAACACCAACCTGCTCCGGATGCACTTTCGTACGTTTTTAACAGCTGCTCGCCGCTGAGCCAGAGTAAACTACCGAGCTTAAAATCTGCATAACTAGCATAGGCCGCCCCGTGCTGCCGCCGGCACATTGAACAGTGACAATTATCCGCAGCAATAAGCGGCCCTGTGACTCTGTAACGCACCTTGCCACACAAACACCCGCCATCAATCGTCATTTTTTCTCCTCTGCGACTGCATATCGATGAGAGCCTCCCAGCCTTGCACTGTCTTAGGAAGACAAACCCTCGATGTGCATCGCAGCACGGACTCTCTGCTGGTGTCTACACCGATACACACCGCCCTCAAACTCACAGTTCACTCTATTTATCGAGCATCTTTTTTCTGTAGGACGTAGGAGTTTGACCTAATCGCTTCTTGAACGTTCGGGCAAATGCCAAGTCCGACTCATAACCCACTCGGCTGGCGATCTCATACAAAGGCAACGACGTGTCAGCCAACAACTCACATGCCTGCTGCATACGTAGCTGCGTTAGATAATCAAACATAGGCTGCCCCACCAAAACTTTAAAGCGCTTGGCAAATGCCGCGCGTGACAAGCCTACATCCGCAGCGAGCACTTCTAGCGACCACGCCGTGCCAAGATCTTGATGCATTAACGACAACGCTGCACCTACATATTTATCCGCCAGAGCTTTGATGAGCGGCGCCTTACCCTCTTGCCCAAAGTTCATGCGAATCAACTCAACAATCAGCACCTCGGTCATGCGATGCACCACTATCTCAGTACCTGGTCGCATCGACAAATACTCACGACTCAATTGGTCAAGGATCGCCTGCAGCCAACCCAATGACTGCAACTGCTCGTGACGAATCACAATCATTTGTGGAAAGAGCTGCGACAAAGGCGTGCTCAAGGACTGATCAAAGCGGCAGTAACCACACATCAACAGTGTATCGGCACTGTCCTTGGCCGCCTCTTGCGGCAACGGCTCACTGCTCAGCTGGTGCGCCTTACCGGGAGCCAAAAACACAAAATCTCCCGGCCCCAAATGCACCACCTCACCATCACTCTCCAAGCGACAACCGCCTCGCCGAATCTGATGGAAGCTGGCTCCATCATCGCCTGAGTAGTGTTTTCCCCATGGGGCCTGCAGCTGATCACAAAAGTACACCGTACCAGTGGCTCGTAGTGTCCGCAGCACATCACTCAAAACATCTGTAGACATATATATCCAATAAAAACCCATGAAATAGACGATCAGTATATCTAATACAGATTATCAGATACTGTTTGATTCCATGTTAATCCATATTATGACTACCACGGAATCACAAACAACCTACATGATTTGGAGATCAAAACATGAACAGAATCGAAATCTACACCAAGAGCTATTGCCCCTTCTGCCATCGCGCCAAGGCACTGCTCGACGCCAAAGGCATTGACTACCAAGAATACGAGCTGAGCAGCCAGCCCGATCTCGAGCAAGAAATGCGCGTACGCAGCGGCCGAACGTCAGTACCGCAAGTGTTTATCAATGACCAGCATATCGGAGGCAGCGATGACCTTGCAGATGCACAAGCCAACGGCACTCTGGACCAACTACTCGGCTCGCCACGCAAAGTAATCGCCTAAAAACACAGCATTCATTCAACACGAGACAACAACCATGAACACAACAGCACAAAGTCTTCAGTCAAGTTCAACTGCCGCGCAAATAGACAGCCCAGCTCTCGCGCACAAAATATCCCGATTGGGAGAGCACGCCATTTTGCTTTCAACCGTCACCGTATTGCTCTGGATTGGAGCGATGAAATACACGGCCTATGAGGCAGCGGCTATCGAAGGCCTAGTTGCCTCTAGCCCACTCACGGCATGGCTCTATAACGTCTTCACATTGCAAGGTGCTGCTAACCTGATAGGCAGTGTAGAAATAGCCACCGCAATGATGTTGTTGCTTGGAGTACGCTACAAAGCAGCTGCCATACTGGGTGCTTTGGCAGCGCTGGCAACATTTGCTGTCACACTGAGCTTTATATTCACAGCACCAGGGTGGGAAGCAAGCCTCGGAGGCTTTCCAGCTCTGTCGGTGGTGCCAGGCCAGTTTTTGCTCAAAGATTTTGTCCTACTAGCAGCAGCCATATCTCTTCTGGGAAAGGCACTCACGCGAGAGCACTAGCAGATAGTTTGGCTGGGCAGCTTGTAACATTGGCTGCTCACACAACAAAAGAACAGGCGCGGATATACCTCCGCGCCTGTATTATTGAAAGCAAATTATCAACAATGCAGCAAATTGACCGTGAGCAACCCGTCAATCATGAGCCACATAGATAAGGCTTTCAGTGTCAAAACCACGATCTTTGGCCATCGTGACAAACTTCTCCATCAACTTGGGCGCGACAGTCGGTGTACGCGATAGAAACCAGAGGTAATCATGATCAGGGCCAGAAACAAAAGCATATTCATAATTATCTTGCTCCAGCTCATAAACCACATAAGAACCATAAAAAGGCCCAAAAAATGAAACCTTAAGATAGGCCGTGCTTTTATCCTCAACAAAGTAGGCTTTGCCTTTTGCTTCTTCCCACTTTTTATTGGTTTCAGAATAGCCCCTGTTGAAGACGCGCACGCTGCCATTCTTTTTTAGTCTGTATTCTGCTGTTACCTTGCTCAACCCGCGTTCAAACGAATGATCCAAGCGAGCAATTTCATACCACTTGCCCAAATACCTTTCCAGCTCAAAGCCCGAGACAGGCTTAACCGACTCGGGCATGCCCAAGCTACTCAAGCAGCCGCTCAGCAACAAGGTGCACCACAGCAACATCAATTTTTTCAACATCATCTCCTACATCAACTGCTCAACAAACAGTGGATAACGCTGGCTAACCGCCAGCAACATAGTGTTCTGGAACGCGTGACTAGATCAAAGGTCACGCCACAAATCGTAATCAATCCCCTAATAGGCCACCGCCGCGCTAGTTTGTAGGTACACAAACCGGCCCACTCCAGCAAGCTATCGTAGAGGCAGTGTCTGCAAGCACAGCGGACTGATCAGCCCTAGCTTCCCGCGGAGTCGTCGCCTTTGACATCCTCAGTAACCTTACCGCGATCGGCTTTCGAGATATATTTGGGCTTTTTTTGTGTAGCCAATTTGGCATTGGCTTTTTTGGCCCGAGCTCTCAGTGCCTGATTGGTTCTTTTTTGACGATTCATGGCAGCCTGCTCGCATCATAGATAGCCTTAATAATACCAGCTCTAAATGTAAAGCCTATAGAGGCTCGCCACCATCGAATGGCTCACAACAACGTAGCAGCTGTACACTTAAAAGCGATTAGGTCCAGTTAGGCTCAATCACAATCAAGGATGCTAGAAAAGCAGCCAGAGCCTGCCCTACTCTCACCCAATGGCACCTCGCCCACCGCTCTAACGCCGCCGCCAAGCTCTCTACTCCGACAGAGCCATTTTTTAAGCTCTCATTGGCGCCTTTAAAATAGACAAAGTAGATGCCCAGCATTGTGAGAACCAACACCTCTGGCACTACTGCTAACCAAGACACCTGCGCAGTAAACACCAGGGGCGCTAGAGCTGCCGCAATCAGCAACACAGTGGCAGCGATAGTTAAAGGCGAAAAATACAAGTACAGCTTCGGCCCAAGACTGCCGTGCAGATTCAGGAATTGCTGCGCATCCATCAAGCGCCAATACGGCACCAGGACCACGGCTTCAGTCAGTAAGCTGCCCATCAGCAACCCTAAAAGCAAACTCGACGTCAGGTATAAAATTTCGATAAGCACAGTTGCACCACTCAGCCACACATCGCAGCCTGGCCACCTGTGCATATTCAGTGTGGCATCGCACAACGCATTCTAAGCTTTACGATCATCACAAAAAAACTATCCGCTCACTCAGCCCTTAGATTTTGCGTCGCCAATATATCTCCAATGTCCCACAGGTTTCTCAGGTTAGCCAAACTTTGCAGACTATCGCGCTCCGCTCGACTGAGAGGTCGCTTGCTTTCATAACCCTCTATCATCGACACTCGCTGTGCCAGCGGTAGTCCATAGGCAACCGAAAGATCATACGCACGCCAGCCGTAGGCACAATGGTCAAAATCAAAGATAGTCAGATTGTTTCCGCGGAAGTGGATATTTCCCAAATGCATATCAGCATGAATGACCCCAAAGGCATCGCCGTCTGTTCCAATACTGTTTACACAATCGATGTACTGTTTAATCGGCTGTAGTTTTTCAACCACCCGTCGACCGTGTTTTACCTCTTCAGTGGGTTCAGCCAGCTGCTCCCCTGCAGTTATTAGTCTGAGCGGTTCGTCGACCAAGTATTTTAAGTCGAGCTTATAACGCTCAAACTCACACTTAAAAGAATTTGCTGCCAGATGTAAACTGGCCAATGCGACGCCCATTTCGTAGCTCTGGACAGTTGTCACAAAGTCCCTGCTAAGCGCAATACCATCCGCATAATGAAATAAGGCAAAACTCCTAAGTCCAGCGCGAGTTTGCCCCACAGCCAACAGTTCACCAGTTGTAGAGGGTATTGCATTGGCTACCGGAACCCCTTGTGCATGAAGGTGCTCAACAAGGCTCAACTCAAACCGGTAAGCATCATCGGACTCGACGTAATACTTACCGTCTAAATACACACGCAAAACATATTTTTGGTGCCCAACACCCACCAGATAGCAGTCATTAAAACTACGCCTGATCAACATACAATAGTCAACAGAACCCAAGTTGTAATGGTTACCAATAATCTCTAGAGCTTCTTCCGAAGCGAGCAACGTATTCATCGTGAAACTCCGTTTTTAACCACCACAACGCCAAACCCTGCGGAATCTATCCAGCGAAGTAGCCTGCACTGCCGTAGCAGCCACTCATTGAACATGATTAACTTGCGTATCCGCGTGCAGCCATACCATGCGATCCAAAAACCACATTTTGGCTAAGTAAACGACGGTCATCCCATACACGGTAGCGTATACATTTAAACGCCAGAGCCCATAAACCAGAACAAACCCGCCAATTGCTTGCAGCAAGGTTAAAATTTGTATGGGGTTTTTATGCTGCCCGAGCTTTTTCTGTTCTTTGCTTTCAACATAAATTTTCTCACCAAGAACGGCCCGAGAGCCCCAACTGTCAAAACAAACAGGCTTGTTAAATATTCTTGGGTTTACAAATATCCACAATACAAGAATGGCAATGGGAATCAAGCAATACCAAGCGATCCAAACTCTTGACCAAACAGCTATAACAACAAACGGCAGTGTGATAAACCGAGTCCAGATTGACCAAGGATTGGCATGCCTCAACCAGCTGTCCTCATCGGGTAAAAATAGTTTTGAAATCCATGCACTCATACAGATATCGTCTTCTTGTTATAGCCACTTATACAAGCATGAAAACACAGACTGCCACACCTTAGGTTTAAGCCAAAGTATTTCACTGCACTATGAAAATTATTGCCTGTGAGAGAAGAACCTCTCTATCAGCTCATTGGGTAATACCGATTCACCAGGCGGCCGCTCCCAAGGAATTCAAATGCAGTATGACGAGTTTCAGTGCAATGCCCTACAGCTTCGTGATCACTGCAATAAAGCATATTGAAGCAAACCACCTAGACCACTAGAAGCCTTGCGGTTCGTTATCAACCAAGCTTTACACAATGTGCCGACAGAAAAAATCTGCTTCTTGTTATCTGTGCTCACAGCAATCTACTAGACAACTCCTTGACGACACTATCTACGTTTTTTTATCGCTTTACTCGGTGGACGAGCACAAGCGATAGAAAATATTTTTTTTGACGCTGCAACTTGCTAAAAATGGAAAGGAAACTATGGTAGGTTATTGTGACTTACACATCAGCCACTGGTTTATGACTTCGTTCCAAAAAGCGTTCTTGTAGCATGCTTCTCTTGTGTCGAAGAAGCTTAAAGAGCCAAAATCAAAGTGCTCAAAATTTAGGTGAACAGTTTCTTTTTGTACCAGCGGGCCACCCATGCCAAATTCAAAACCACTTTCACCTATACCCAAAATACGGCCTTCATAATGTGTTCCGGCGCTGGAATAATATGAATACCCTGTCCCATATCAGCGATATTCTTGCTGTAGCCCAGAATTATTTTTCATGGATCATTAGATTTCTCGAATAAAAACGTAACGCCATGCTCTGCGGAGAACCGCGAGCGCCAGCGAGTTGGGTTTCCGCAGAAACATCTGGTTAAATCCGCTCTACCCAATAACTAGGACGTCGACTTTGATGTGCTACAGCCAGAATTTGAAAGCCATCCGTGCTTTCTCGATAAATCAGAGATAAGGGAAAGCGTCGAAAGTGGGCAAGACGGATATCTGGAGACGCTACTATTTTCCAAGTTGCAGGAGAGCTTGAAATTGTCTCTGCCAATGACTCAAATTCTTCAATCAATGCGCTTCCGAGACCTACTACGCGAGACTCGTAAAAACCAACTGACTCTAGAAACTCTTATTCTACAGCTGGGTGAAACGAATAGCTCATCGAGTTGCTAAACGTGCCTTACGAAGCACCTCATCGCCCGGGATTGGCTGCACAGAACCTTCATCCAATTCACTTGCCCTACTTTTCGCTTCAGCAATCCAGTGCTTTTCGAGTTCTGCGGGTGAAGGGGAGTCCAAGCTAAGCACTAGTTTTTTAATAAGCTCTACGCGTGTATTTTCATCTAAATCAAGCACTTGCTTCTCAATTCTTCCGATATCCACTTCCCACTCCTACTTGATCAACTTGCCTGAGATTCTGGCACGGAACTCCACAGAACACCAATGTCGCAGCATCGATTTAACGCCTTGCTCAGCGGAAAAATGCAAGCGCGAGTAGTTTTTCCGATGAAGCAGCTTGTTATATTTAATTATGGCTAAGTTATAAACCATTATGATTAGCTTATCTGCCATTGATTCTCGATTTGGCTCCAAACAGCATTTTTGTAGCATTTTTCTTTTAAGTCGAAGAAGCTTAAAGAACCATAATCTAGATTTTCATATTGTATGTGAATCGAATCGCTTGGAGCCATTGGACCACCAATTTCAAATTCAAAACTGCTTTCACCAATATCTAAAATATACCCTTCATAATATGTTCCATCTTTAAGGGAAAATGCATATCTAGATCCCATGTCTACAAATTCTTTTATTAGCTCAGAATTTTTTTTCATAAATTAGTACGTTTGTTGCTGAAAAAATATAACGCTTCAATAATCGACGCCGAAGGCGCGTAGTTGATTGACTTGTTACATGCATCACCGCATAAGTATCTTGGTAGTGATGATTGAGGGCTCATTTTCATAACCCTTTGCAGCCAAGTCGGTTACTTTTTCTCGTAAATCCTCTGGTGACAAGAAAGACCAGCCTCTTGAATTAAACAGGCTACGTATTTCTTCGGACTTAGATTGATATACATTTCCTGCAGCTAGTCCTAGAGTAATTTCTGTTTCAGATGTGCCCATGCCCAGATCAATTAAATCTTGCTTCATGCGTGAAAAGACAATATTTCGATAATTATCGCAAGTGAACAACTTATATCTACCTTCAGGAATTTCGTGACTCTCCTGAAGCTCGGTCAATTTGACACCAGGGGAATCAAGGTATGATTTGGCTTCGAAGGCAATGACCTGGTTTGCCTCTGGCTTAAAGGCCAAAATGTCTACTTCTGGGCGAGGAATAGAGTGCTTACCAATATCGCGCTTCTCTTGTTTAGTAAGATTTACTTTAAAAGATTGCCTAACCCAGTATCCCTCGTGCTCCAGCAATGTTTTTATTATTCCTTCAAAGTAATCCACGAACTCTCCTGTGGTAACGCCAGCAGCAGCGGGCGCACGGTACACGTGCGTCCGGCGACCGAAGGGAGCGTACTGGCTGCTCTGGTTATGTGGTTGGCTATTTGACATGATTTGCCAAATTCTCTAACTCAATAATTTTAGTTACCACACCTTTGCCAACCGTGCGATTACCTTCTCTTACTATGAATTCCACACCATATTGAATTTTTCCTAGATGCTCATCAGGACTAAGAAGGCCTATATAGGCTCGTACCGTTTCGCCTGGTTCAGCTGCCTCTACATCTGGGTAAAAATGTGAGGATATCCAATCTTGCTCGTTATAGCGAAATAGTGGCCTGTAACCCGTAAATGCGGGTGTAGATCTGCCACCTTCAGCAGTGGAGAGAAAATATATCTCTGCTTCTATATCCTTAGGCACCGACATTTTCTTTAACCCACATAACGCCATGCTCTGCGGAAGTCCCCGAGCACTAGCGAGTTGGATTTCCGCAGAAGCATCTTGTTATGTGCTGGACTAACCGAAGAAACACGCATTTTCGTCTTCACTTACAACCGCCAAGAAATCTTCGAAGTACTTTACTGTTGGAACCGGAGCATAGCTATGCCACTTTAGATCCTGACGTTGCCAGTAGACCTTCCAGAGCTTTTCCTTTTTTACATACGTTGCTTTTGCAAATGGAAGCTCCAATATTTTTTCAGGATCATTCCACTGCGGCCTAACCTCGAAAAGCTCAACGCATTGGTTCTCTATTCGATACCCAAAATCTAATTGACTTCGTATATGAACGGGAGGCCTACGTTTCTCGAGAAATTTTTCAACCTCTCGTTCACATCTTTTTAGCTCAAACTCACTTATTGCCATCTGCAGTGTTTAATCCTTGAGCCCACATAACGCCATGCACAGCGGAGTGAAGAATGAACAACCGGCACCGAAGGTGCGAACTGATGCATCTTGTTATGCATTCTCACCAACTGATACAGCCAACACCCAACCGGACAGCCCATAGGATGTGCTTAGTGAAAAGCACTTTAGCTTCTTTGCAGACATGTCATTCACAAATCTTTCCTTAGTGCTCGCATCTAACGGCAATCCATATTTTTGATAACGCTTCAACTCATTAGAAGCACTCTCGTAAAACACCTCAACATCATCTTCACAAAACTCCAAGATGATGTTGCCTTCAAGCGCATGCTCCAGAAGGTGGCCTACAACGCCTGAAAAAACTAGTTGAACCTCATGAGAACCATGATGCTCGCGAAGACACATTTTTATCTCTTGGTTCGACGAGTCGACTTCGTACTTATAGATGTTGTAGTCGTGATAGGAATTCATAGCCACTTATGCATAACGCCGCCAGCAGGGGCTGACAACACATAGCGAAGCGGCGTGATGGCTGTCCCTCTGGCTGGCCTTGTTATGCATTACTTGCCCCGAACAATGCATCAAAGATATCGCTGATAGTTTCATATCTAGTGAAATCGCCTTTGTTCAGTTCTCTGATACTGGGTCGCTCTGCTTTATAGCCCTCTTGATCACTTTTGGTGTGGCGAGCAATCTTTGCTTCATGAATAGCAGGAAGCGGACTGCCGGGCTTACCTCCAAGGAAGTAGAAAGGACCAAGTTCCAAGCTTTTCTCATCGAAATATATCCAAACCACACAACCCGATGGTTTGTCGGCAAGTTTTACATGCACTTTTTGTCGAGATGTTTTTCCACCG
>ENA-ORXM01002667-ORXM01002667.1-marine-metagenome-genome-assembly--contig:-NODE-2667-length-19939-cov-15.902276_pt1 | contig 19939 bp, 15 predicted proteins | sample MGYA00237867_ERZ511480 | MGnify/ENA primary metagenome ERZ511480 (study PRJEB26309, sample SAMN06266103) | marine metagenome | isolation source: Algal blade | place: United Kingdom:Sidmouth, United...
ACTTCATTAGATGGTAGTCCATGCTTGCTAGAATAATTAGTGATAGAGGAAAAATCTTCTCCACTTAATACAGAAATGCCAGCCTTGGTACAGACTATTATAGTGCCTGATGAATCCACAACTACACGTTCTATATTATTGGATATTAGACCTTTATCTGTGTCTATGATTTGAAGGTCTTTTTCTCCATCCCAAATACCTAAGCCACCACCTAAGGTTCCTAAATAATAATTGCAGTTGTACCGTTCTATAGAATTAACTCTGTAATTGAAAAAGGAATGAATACTATCGAGTTTTATTTTGTCATAATCTTTTAAGACATATAGGCCATCTCGACATCCTAGTAGAAAGTCATCATTATAATCAATAACATCAATTGCGTCTAGTCCCCTAATAGTAGGGTAACTCTGATATATAGGACTCAGTAATAAATTGTCATATACAATGATCCCAACCGCAGTTAAAATAATATAACTTCCATTCGCCAATAACCTTGTCCTCTTAGAAAAAGCATGTTCTATTATATTACCATGTTCAAAAACTCGTATATAGTACTTTTTATCTCTCTTGATGAAATAGGGTTTACTAAGTAAAGAGTAGAATGCGATTCCCGTCGAATAGTCAATAAGTAAATGGAATAACTTATCTTGAGAATTACTATAAACGACCTCTCCTTCATTCTTGGCAATACTATAATTAATTACAGATGTATAATCTTGATTTATGAAAATTTCAGAGAGTCTATTCCCCTGAATATTTATTAAGTTTTTATTAGTAATCGTTGGCGAATTTACTTGATTGATTTCACTGGGTTTAAGAATAAAAACGCCATCCTCTAAGGTTGTTACTATGAGTAATTCGTCTTTGGCGAAAAGCAATTTACTTGCGGAGATTTCAGGTAGTAGTTGAGTAAAGGTCTTGGATTCAATATCTTGGATAGAATTATAGTACTTGACTCCGCCTTCTTCTAGCTCTGCTGTCATTATTTCTGATGTTGGCAATTCAACCAAATCTTTAATTGCAGGACTGGGAATGATGTTATGAAGCAATGAATCTTTGAATAGATAAAGATGACCTGAATTATAATATAAAATCTTGTTGCCTGTAATTTGAAATCCAACAAGATTTGACTTTCTTTTTTGATCTTTCCGATATTTGAAAGGGATTTCAATAGATCCATATGCTAGCTTTGATTTTGTAGTAACTGCTCCATTATCAAAATAAAAGAAACCATCCGAGCCAGGTTCGATATACCCATCTGTATAAGTAATAACATTATAATCAACAGTCATAAAACTATTTACACCATTATTGACTCTTGTTCTATGCCGGGTTGCTTGTCCATTTTCACTTATTTTTAATAAGCCGTAATTAGAAATGGATACATACAAAGTATCTTCAGCACTTACATAGAATTCTAGAATTTTAGATCTTAAGGATGACTTAATGTCCTCAATTTTATTATTGAATGGATAGGCAATTATCGTATCCTCACTTGAGATATATTTATAGAACTTGTCAGAGTAGGTTCGCAACCAAATATCATTATGTCTATCTATTTGCATCTGCAAACAAGAAAGATCTCCAAGTCCTTCCTTTATGCCATAATTCTTAAAACCATACCCATCAAATCTGGACAATCCTCTATCAGTGGCTATCCATATATAACCCAAACTATCCTGAACTGCAGCATGGCACTCATTACTAGGTAGACCATCTTCTAAAGTGTATTGGGTGATCTGATAATTGGGAGCTTGACTTGCAAGCTGAGATGACAAAAAAAAGTAGATGGCTGCTATTTGAAAAAACCTGACCATCTAAGAAATACCTCTCTCTATAATTTTAAGAAGTTCAGATTTTTTTCTTCTAGAGACAGGCACAGATTTTCTGTTTGATAATATGACACTACCACCATCTCCTTTTTGGAATTCTTTAATATGATCAATGTTTACCAAGTGGCTAAGATGTGTTCTGAAGAATCCAACTTTCGATAATTGAGTTTCTATCTCTTTTAATCCTTTGCTACTGAGTATCGATTGTCCATCAACTGTATATATTCTAGTATAAGATCCATTTGCCTCCACATGTAAGATTTCTTTTTCATATAGTAGGCTTATCCCTTTAGAGCTATGAATGCCGATCTTGTGTCCTTTAGAATTTATAGAACCAGGTATGATCTTGGTTAACTTCTGAAGTAGTTTGTGATCATAATCTCTAGCTCTTACCCTTTCCAAAGCGGTAATCACATCATTAGGCAAGTAAGGCTTCAATATATAATCAAGGGCTTCATATCTGAATGCTTTCGAAGCGTACTCTTCATAAGCGGTAGTGAATATGATTTTGTATTGCGTATAATCTATAGCATCTAAGACATCAAATGCTGTACAGTCTTCTAAGGCAATATCTAAAAAGATGATATCTGGCTTAGTCTTTAATATCAGCTCAGTAGACTCTGCTAATGAAGTAGCATAGCCTGCATAATTAATTGTAGGACAATACTCATCGAATATATTCTTTAAAAGCAATTGAGCAGATAACTCATCTTCTATAATGATTGTTTTTAGCATTTAGAGTTTTTGAAATGACTACTTAGCTAATATAATATTATAGTTTATAATAAAAAAACGCGATTAGTTAGCAATTATCTTTCATTTTCATTGCTCAATCCTCAGTATATGTGTAACGGTGCCTATTAGACCCCCACGAATGGCGCAAGCTGACCCCTTGTGATTCAGTAGTGGATTTCAAAGATAATTAATAGATCATAAGTACTTTTCCTTAGGAATTTTCTTTTCAATTCTATTTTAAAATATTTTGCTGTGAGTCGATCTAAGATGGCGTCTGCGACAGTTGGTTCATTAATGTATGCGTGCCATTTACTCAGAGGTAATTTAATTAATACAATAGAATCCACACCACCAGATTTCGACATGATATATCTCGAATAATGCCTCGAATCATGCACGTTCAAAACTACCCCTTCTGATAAATTAAATGATCCACTTTGTGCAGGTGCAATATTATGGAACAAAGCCTCAGCACTTAAGTTAGTTGCTGATCTTAAAGGTGAAAGAAATAATATTGAATTCTGGTTTCAGAAAGGAAGGGACTCTTACAGCCTATGGTTCATATCCACCAATTTTTAGACAAGACAATGCATTGGATAGTGATCTTCCTATTAATGGCTTACCGCTCTTTCTGAGACGTGCAATATTTTCAGACAAGGATCGAGACTGTAAGCAATCGGGTGTAACATCTGTAGTCTCGAAATTAGTAGTTGGATATATTTTCTATAGGGTTTTGAAAAATATAGTATCAAATAATAAATAATAACATGAAAATTAGTCAGGCTATAATAAAATCAACTATTTCATTTGTAGGAAAAAAGATCCACGAAAACTTAAATGAAAAGAGAATACAACGATCAACTTTAGGATTAGATATCGAAGATGGTATTTATGTTAATTCATCAGATAACCCAAAAGAGAAAAACTACCTTAAAGAATTTGTAACAGAGACAATTCAAAATATTTGCTCCTGTGCTAAGTGTGGTAGCTCAGTTAGATCCGGTGCTACCTTTTGTCTTAAATGTAATTTCTTTATTCTTCTACCTTTCTCCCCTCTCGTTCTAGTTCTTCTAGTTCTTCTTTATAGTCGCCGTTCCAGAATCACTACAGATCTATTAGTAATGTCATTTAGTATACCTATACTCCCTATTTTGTCTTAATAATCCAACAAAAGGGCAAAAATTGGATCGATTTTTATTAAACAATAGTTATTAAGATGTATTAATACCTAATAAAAAATAATATTTTTACATCCAATTGGTTATGTAACAGTATATTCTAAAAACAAAGAACCTTACAACCAATTACTGGGGATTAGACTACAAAATATAGAGCAATGACAAAATTAAGTGAGAAGCTATCTAAATATGATACCTTCATTGAGGAAAATTCCAATGTCAATTTGGGTGTCGATGTGGAGTATGCTAAAAGAGTAAAGGAAGACTTAAGAAATCATGAGATACCTACTGAAGGAGTCGAATTGGTTTCTGGCAAAAACAAAGACTTTGCTTTCGCATTATTAGAGATATAACTTTTACATAATAAAATTCACAAAGGGCTGAATAATATTTGGCCCTTTTTTCTTTGCTCATGATTGACGCTGATAAGAAATTATTAAAAATAGGAAATCGAATAGAAGCCCTGGAAAGAGCATTCGATCAATTCTCATATAAATACGGAAATTATACTTTTATAGAAGATGCATCGGTTAAGATATGTGGTGTATATTTCAAAATTTTGGATAACTATCTTCGTCCATTAGTCCCTACCAAAATCAACAAGTTTAAGATTGCTGCATGTACAGCCATGACCATTGTAAAACTGCAGCCAATTACTCATAAGAATGATAAGCTACTGGATGAGATGGCACAGAGAAAAGAAAACTCCTTATTAGCATTCTATACAGGCGTATCAATAATATTAGATATGATGCAGCCTGATGGTGTGGCTAAAGACACTGGAATATCTGTTATCGATGATTCGTTACAAGAAATAAAGAAGCAGCATATTAAATGGCTTGAGCTCAAGAAACTTAATGATTTTCCAATCTTCCCAGTCGCTTCTTTTTATTATGTGTTTTTCACCATGTTTAATACTAAGTATAACGCATTAATGAATTAATTTTTCGTGAATCATTGTACTGAGCAATGTACCGCCTAAGTCAAATAATTATAACTCACTGATTATCAAATATATACTGCGACGAATTCAAGAACCGTCCAGACCGCTTTATTATATATAATATGCCTCTAAGTCTTAATTTAGAGGCTTTAGTATTTTTAGCCCTTTCTTGATTGTCTTCACCGTTGTCGTTTTGATTTAAATTCGTTACTCAAAAAAGTCTGCTCATATCTAAAGAGGATGGGGTTATGAAATAACCGAAGAATATACCTCGTACTAATATAGCTTGATACTATGCACTCACCAACTTGCGTAATTCCTGATATATCCTGACCATCGCCCAAGTATCTAACTTGCAGTATTCAAGCAGTGCATTAAACTTACTATCTTTTATATCTTCAGGTACATTCCCAAAAATTAAGTTTTCATATTCTACAACAGCTTCTGCTCCGTTAGTTACCTCAAGCTTATCATAGCTTAATTCAGGGCACATAACAGGAAGTATATTTTTTATTGAATACCTTCCTTTAAAATCATCATGTAGATACTCCATTCTTCTGAATATTTCCATAAGATCATATATCCTCTTATTCAGATCCAGAAGAAAATCGGTTAGATCTTGATTAACGTAGGCAAGGTCAGCATTACATTTTCCTTCAAAGCCTTTATTCCATACAATGACATGTCCCACATCTCCGATATCCTCTCTAAGTCTCTGAGCTACTATATGGACAGGCGTAGATTGATCTCTATGTATGAACTCCTTATGTACGATACTGCCATCACTATTCAGAATATGAAGTGAATATTGAAAAACGGTTTGCTGATATGGATATGTCTCATCATACTTAGGAATACCACAAGCCAAGGTTTCATAATCTAAAAAATACAGCGGATATTGCAGTTGATCAAATTGTTGTTTGATCAGATCTTTTTCAATAATGATCTCCTTAGTACTATTAACCCATTGTTGTTTTGTATGATTGGTATTTAGCTCGATATCATCTGCTATATCATTTATATTAAGAGAACCTGTATCTACTAATTGCTTTAGTACTCTTTTAGAGCTTCCAATAGCACGTAAATCATATATGCTATAAGATGGCACATTGGGGTATAAATGATCGAATGCCAAGCAATGTCGTGACCTTCCTTTATACTTACATGAGCATTCCGTTGGCTCTGGTTGATTTAGGAGTTTCTTGGCATCTTGAAGTTCAACTATTAACTGTTGTTCGATTTCAATGCATTCTGTTGTTATCTCGGTTTGATTAAAAAGAGCATCAATATCTATATCACCATCTCTGAAATAATCTTTGTTTAATTCTATTAAGTAGACATTGACGACCTTTAAGCCTGCTTTTTCTACCACAAGTCTTTGGAATGCAGCATCGAGTATATGTTCCTTTGACTTACGCTCCTTATCAGTACTTGACTTTATTTCTATAATGTCCCATCCTTGAAATAACTCATTCCAAACTAATACATCACAACTGGCGAATAATCCATCCACTAAGAAACTTGCTTGGAATATTTCTCTGCAACCGAGACTTATACACTCAGCAGTATTTAAGGCTGCTCTCTCTAATTTACCATTAACTAATACGCCATCAGGAAATAATCCACGTGCAAACAACTCTACTTCAGCACCCTGTAGCTTTAATCGTTCAATAAATGGATCTAATTTTTCTTCAGATATAACATTGGGATTTAGTTTAGTAAACCAAAAGTAGGATGAACATTCTTTGTACTTGAGAAAGTCAGATTTTGAAGCTAAACATCCCATCAAACCAAATTATATAATTCTGATTCTAAAATCGCTATTTAATTAACTATTTTGTTGTTTGGGATACAAATAACTCTATTTAATTAGAATCTAACCTAGATAAGTTAGCATACTTGAGACTGATGAAGAATTTTGATGATATAACATACCCAGACAGTAGATCGTATTATTCAAATTTAGAAACTACTAATCATCCATTAGATTTTTATATGGAGGTGATTCCTAATTCTAAAACAATAGATCTTTTATTAGGATATTTTACTTCAAGTTCTATTAGACTACTTTCCACACAATTTGCAAAATTTATTTCAAATGATGGTATTCTACGAATTGTGGCAAATCATGTTTTATCGCCAGAAGATATGGATGCCCTCTTGTCTGAGGATTATGAATTTAAAGATTTTGGAATAACAGAATCCAAGTCTAAAGATTTGTTTGGGTTATCTGAAATATTAAGTTCCCAATCTCAACATTTTTATGATTGTTTGAGATATTTGTTGTTGAAGGATAGACTGATCTTTGTTTCAGTTATAGGTAGTAGGAACCAATTAGTTCATTATAAAAGAGGCTTATATTCTGATAAAAATGGAAATCAAATACTAACAGTCGGAAGTAGTAATTTTACAAGAAATGGAATCCTTGAAAATATTGAACAAGTTGATATTTATTTGGATTGGGAGTATGAGAAAGTAAATCAAATTAAAATATCCGACTTTATTGATGAGTTCAGTTCAATTATTACAAAAAAGAATGAGGGATTTAAATACTTAAAGTCGAGTGAAATATATGATTATATATTAAAAACGGGAAAGGAAAAAACCTTTAATGAATTGGTTGAAACTGAAAGTAAATTTGCAAGTAGAATTTACAGTAATCAATCGCTACTTAAAAAGTTAAATGAAGCATCTAAGAAATTATTGAATAGCAATTTGACAAAGCCTGAACCTAAGGAACGAAGTATTGAGATTCCGCCGCTTTACTTGGATAAATTTAATGGTAAGCTATTTTCTCACCAAGAAGATGCAATTGAAAAATGGTTTTCTAATAATGGAAAAGGTATTTTGAAAATGGCAACTGGAAGTGGTAAGACTGTGACAGGGTTGTCAATAGTTACTAAACTTATTAACAAATTTAAGGAAAGCGATAAAAGTTTCATTGTAGTTATCGTTGTACCATATCGGCATTTAGTTGTGCAATGGAATGAAGAAGCTGTCAAATTCGGATTTAATCCAATTTTATGTTTTGGTAGCTATAAAAGTTGGAAAAATAATTTAATCAAATGTGTTGAAAACTTGACCAATAAAACAACCAAGTATGAACTTGCCATTGTTTCCAACGCAACATTTTCAAAGCAACATTTCCAAGAAATTATAAAATCACTTGTAATTCAAACTATTATTTTAGGAGATGAAGCTCATAATTTTGGGAGTCCAAGGTATTTAAATTCACTGCCACCAAATTTTAGATTTCGAATTGGTTTATCTGCTACTCCAGAAAGACATATGGACCCAATTGGTACGCAAGGGTTGTATGATTATTTTGGTAAAGAAATTATAAACTACGGAATAAAAGAAGCCATTGAGGATGGAACTTTGTGTCGGTATAATTATTTTCCGATTATCGTTCATTTCACTGAAAAGGAGCGGAGAGATTGTTTGAAATTAAACAGAGATATTGGAATATTGATGTCAAAACTTAAAAAGAAGCATGAGCTAAAAATTGAATTAGATTTAAAGAAGAAATTGCTATCAAGATCAAGATTAGTTGCTAATGCCGATAATAAATTAATCGAGCTTTTGAAGCTATTGAAAAATAGAAAAGATGAATTTTACAATTTGGTATATTGTGGAGATGAAATTGAATATGATGATTTCTCACATGATCATTCTAATGAAATAGATGGAGATTTTGGTTTAAAACAAGTTGATAAAATACTTGGAGAACTTAGGAAATTGAGAATTAAATCTGATAAATTTACTTCTACTGAAAATATTACTGAAAGACAAATAATTTTAGAAAGATTTAGAAATCGTGAACTACAAACTCTGGTTGCAATAAGGTGTTTGGATGAAGGTGTGGATGTGAAAAGAACAGAGAATGCATATATATTAGCATCTTCTTCAAATCCTAAACAATTTATTCAAAGAAGGGGTAGGGTTTTAAGAACAGCAAAAGGAAAATCGATAGCAAATATTTACGATTTCGTGTTATTACCACAAATTGAATTTGATGACGCAGCTTCTAAGTTTTTAATTAAAAATGAACTAAAGAGAATTAAAGAATTTGCAGGCACTTCAGAAAATGAAGGACACACCTTGAATGTACTCAGACCTTTTAAAGATCAATACAATATATTTTAAATATGGAAAACAAAGAAATGAAGAATTTGATTGGAAGCCTTGACAAAAATGTGATTACTTTAATGAATAAGGTTTTAACATTAGAAAAAGACTACGAGTTTGAAGCAAGATTAGAAAAGCAGCATGATAATGATTTGTGTGAGGATATAAATAACGCAATAAACGATATATTAAACAATGAAATTACTTAGTGTCAGTCTGAAAAATTTTAGGCAATTTAAAGAAGAAACAACAATTGAATTTAGTACTGATTCCTCCAAAAATGTTACACTCATTCATGGTTGTAATGGATCTGGGAAAACTACTTTTATCAATGCTTTCAGATGGCTATTATATGGTACATGCGATTATAAATTGGAAAAGATCCCACATAAAAAAGTGCTTGAATCGATAAAAGGTAAAAAACTTATAGAAGTGATTGGCATTTTAAAGTTTGAACATGATTCAAAAGAATATGAAGCAAAACGGATCTTAAAGGTTCAGAAAAATGGAGAAGGTAAAATTATAATTAGTAAGCCACCTTTTGCTTTAAATCATTTCAATGATAAGAATAAATGGGTTTCTACTCCTGATCCAGAAACTAATATTCGCCAAATTTTGCCTGAAGATTTGCAAAGACATTTTTTTCTAGCTGGAGAAAAAGTATTGGAACTCTCAAGAGCTGTTAGTTCCACTGATATTAAGGAAGCGATTAAAACCTTATTTGGTTTAAAAGCTTTTGAAAGATCCATCAGGCACTTAAAGATGGTCTTAAAACAAATTAGAGAAGAAAGAAAAGATAGTGCGCCAGAAGATTTAAAAGAAACAGAGCTGAAGTTAGAAATTGAAAATGAAAACAAGAATACAATCAATGATAAGCTTCTAAGTATAGAGAATAATATTACATCCTATCATAATGAAATAGATCTTTTATCTGGCAAGCTGAAATTTTTTGCAGAGGCAAATAAACTGCAAAAAGAAAGAGAAGAAAAACAAATCGAATTAGATTCAATTAAGGAAAAAAAATTGCAAGAATTAAAAGACAAAAAACGTCATATTGGAAAATATGGATTTATTGCCTTAAGTACTCAAATGGTGTCTTCTATGGAATCATTTTTAAACGACAAAAGAACAACAGGAGAGTTGCCAGGTGATATAAAAGAAGGTTTTTTAAAAGATTTACTCGAAATTGAACATGAATGTATTTGTGGGAGAGGGTTGAAAGAAGGCTCCAACGATGAGGCAATAAATAATATTAAAAAACTCATTGGAGAATCACCTTCGAACATAATACAAGAAGAATGTAATAAACTATTTCTAAGTATTTCTGGAATGAAGTCAACTGCTAGTGGCTTTACAAACACTTTAGAAGGTATAAATCAAAGAATAGTATCAATTGATGAAGATGAAGAAAAAGTCAATACCAGATTAAATGATATTTCTAGACAATTGGTGGGTTCGAGTGAAGTCGATGTCTCTTCATTAGAAAAGGAGATAATCTCTCTTGAAACAAAGAGAGATGAAGCGAATAAAAATTATGGAAAATTTGAATCTGAATTGGAAGGAGCGCAAAAAATGATTAATGAGTTGGAGAATGTAATAAAGGAATCTAACAACAAAACAGACAAATTTATTTTTGTAGAAAAGAAATACAAATTTGCTAATGAGACATTATCAGCATTAGATAAAATGTATAATTTTATGTCGAAGTCTATAAAAGATGATTTGTCAAAAGAAGTGAATGAAATTTTTGAAAGTATTATTGCAATGGATTTTTGGCTTGAAATTGATGACTCATACACATTAAGAGGAAAAGAAAAAGTAGGCGAAAAAACTGTAGGAACAGATCTTTCTACTGGGCAACAAAAAGTTGCTAGTATTTCATTTATTGGTGGGATCGTGAAATTGTGTAAATCCTACATGAATAAAAAGAATCAGTTTATTAGAGGAGGTATTTTCCCATTGGTTATGGATGCTCCATTTCCAGATTTAGACGAAACTCATAGTTTGAAATCTCCAAGACTGTTGCCAAGTTTTGCAAATCAAGTGGTTGTTCTAATTTCTGATAAACAATATAGGGGAGAAGTGGAACAAGAATTAAAAGGATACGTTGGTAAGGAATATACATTTATACACCATACTAATAAAAAGTTTAAAAATCCTCCAAAGAAGATATCAAGAATTTACAATTGTGAATTTGAGGAAACAAAATTGAAACAAGGATTTATAAAAGAAACAGCATGAAAACATCAATAAGAGAGCCTAAAGAATTCGAAAAAATAGTTGAACAACTTATAGAAAAAGGAATTTTTGAGTCTAGAAAAGATGTTATGCTTTTTGTTGGGGCGCTTGGTTTTTCGAATAATAAAAAGAAACAAATTAAAACCTTCAGAGAAAATCCGATTAAGACTACAATATTTTCTGGCGACTTTGATCTTGCATTGATTAAAATGATTGCCTTATCTGACTCAAACTTTGAAACAAACATCTTTGAGGAAGAAAATAGTGATAAGATCACTGAAATTTTCGAAGAATATTGTAACCGTGGTTTTGAACTCCTGAAGAAAAATGTTTTTTCAGGATTAGATATTGAAGTAAGCTTTTATAAATATTATAGTGAGTTACTAAATCCGCAAAATATAATTCAAGATATTTCTAATTTAGGAAACTCATAAAAATATCTTCTACTGAAATTTCACTAATAGCGTTATTTTTTTGAATTTTTCTTTTCGATTTCAAACCTATAAGACTCTTTTTTGTTCTAGTTCCACGGTAGAAAACAAAAGGTGAGGTGTTGTTGTTCATCAATTTTAAGTTTGAAATTATACTATAGGCATTTGAGTCAGGTCTCCATTTTAAAACTTCAGATTCTATATCTTTTATTTCTCTTGGTTCACTGTAAGATTCTAAATACTCTTCAACAATATCTCTAATTGTACCGCCTTTTACTGTGCCTTCTATTTCCCAGCTTTTAAGGCCATAAACACTTTGTCTTCCAAAGAATATAAAGACTTCATCCTCCTTTAAAACTGCACCTGAAACAGAAAATGTTGATTTGGTGTTTGGATATTTATCTATTATGTATTCTTTTATTCGATCTTTGTGTGTTGGTTGATTAAAGTGTTTTAGAGCTTCAACTACAAATTCAAAATTTAGTTTAGGAGTGTTCCGTTTGATTATAATGTTATTATCTTCTATTAGTAATGGCACATAATGCCAACTGGCTCTACTCACAGGTTCACTATATTCATTAATTAAAATAGATTTCACAATTTCAAGTAGATTTTCAGAAGTTTCTTCGAAATAATCATTCAAGTAATTTTGAATTGATATTGAAATATCTTTTTCAATTTTAAGACTCAATTTTTTTGTAGTGTTATTAAGAAGAGTTGTAAAATTTTCTAAGTCAAAAGATTCATTTTTTATCAAATAAATATTCTTCAATGATCCATCCGATGAAATAATATTTTTAATATATGATTTAGTTCTGTAAGATCTAGTATATTTAAAAATATCACCTATCAGACTGAATTTTTCGCTATGAAGAGCTCCTAAAATAATGCTAATTAAATATTTCGAGAAAGTTACACCACTCTTTTTATTTATTGCGTTTGTTAAACTTTCATCTACAGTTATAATATTAATTGAATTATTAATCTCAAATTTAAATAGATTTTTGTGTTTTGAAATAAAGCTTAATTTATCCCTAAGACTTTTAAGCAATTTTGTTTTTATTTGTCTAATTCTCTCTCTAGTTTTTCCAAAGTTATTGGCTACCTCAACTAATGTTAGATTATTTTCAAGGCTAAATGGTTGGCAATTATTTATTAGATAATTAGTAACTTTATTTTTAGCTGTATTTTGATCCTGAAATATAAATTCAACTAATTTAAATAGGTCTATTGAATTGTCTTCTTGATGCAAATGACGAAGTTCTTCATAACTAAAATCGATATTAAAATTTTGATTAATGTCATGAATTAATTGATCAATTTGGATTTCAATTTTTGACTTAGGTACAACGATAGCATTGAAAGTTTTTAGTTTTAGAGCCATTGCCTCTCTTATTGCTTTAGAGGCTTTAGATCCTACTTTTGGAAGAAAAGATGCATCATCATACAGCTTAATCAGTAATTTTTTATCTATTTTTTTTGTAGAGTTGAAATATTTTATCATGGCATTGTGAGCTCTGATATTTTTTTCAGCTAAATAATTTGAAACATCATGAATAAATAATTTACATTTATGTTCATTGAAGTGAAGAATCCTTTCTTTAAAAATATGAAAGCTTAGTTTTTGGGGTTTTGCTTTTTGTTGGTGTAATAGTTTTTCATTTGTTAAAGTTTTATCTTTTTTTTGTTCCTCATCTCTTTTTATAAAAAACTCCAAATTATTATATCTGTATTTTGACAAACTCCATTTAAAGTCCATGAATAATTTGTTATACTCTTTTTCTAAACGTTTGTCTTGAAGAACTGTAAAAATCTTATTTGTTATAAATTCATTGTCAATCTGTTCCTGTTTAATTAGTTTAAAGATTTTTATCGGCACCCGCTTATAAATTTGTTTGCATGCCTTAATGAATATTTTATCGATTAAAAATTTATATTCTAATTTATTTTTTGATAATTTATAGTAGAGATTGAAATTTTCAATTATACTATTTTCACTGATTTCGAATAAAAAATTATCAATGTCAAAATCATTAAATGCAAATTTTTCGTGATTTGTGAAGGAATGTAATAAAGTCTCTCTTAATTCGAATTTTAAGTCATTAGTTATATTAATAAATAATTCAAAATTGAAATAAGTAGCCATTTTTCTATTATTAATTTATAGTATCCTGATTAAGTACCCTTAGTTAAATATAAATTATTATCGTATAATATCTGTTTTCTTATTCATTTGGAAAATAATTGATTTCTTATTTTGGTCATTACTTAGCTATTAGAATAGCTCCAGTGTAAAAGGTTAGCGGGTGCCAAACTAATTCTATCATCTTAAGTCCTATCTCATGCAAAGAGTATTTCAGTTTAGGATCCTCGTAAAGAAGCTCAATTATGGACCAAAGCCAATAATGTTTGTATGTATTAGTTACATTATTGAATGATGAGGATAGCTTTGATATTAAATGGTCTGGATTATGCTGTATTGACTCCAATCCCTATGTAATTTAGTAACAAGTCAATTCCTAAAATATTAGGATTATCCTTTAATTCAGCATCAATTTTCTCTATACCGTCATCTATATGCATTTTGAGGTACCGAGGTATTTCTTTGTTTAAGTTGTGCAGTTGATACTTTTGGCATACCATCGCGATATAAACTGAAGGGTATTCTCCAAAGAGCACTCTCTTACTGTACTCCTTTCCTTTAGAGTCTTTAATATCAGTTAACTCAAGATTTAAATCTTTTGATAGTGAATAACCTAAAGCAATTCGTGCAATAACATTCTCAGCACCTAGTGCCAGTTTGTTTGTAAGCTGAGTAATTCGCTCCTTATTTTCTTTTGATGTTCTTATACTGTTAAACATGATTTTCAAGTTTACTTTGCTCAAATAAAGTTGCTGCAGATGTCTTCTCAAAGTAGGATCTTATACCACCTTCATTCTTGATGAGATGACAAGATTTAACATTTTTAGAAAGTAAGTCGAACTCTTTTTGTGTCATCTCTTTTTCTAATAAAGGGAAGAGTATAACCTGCTTTGATACCTTAGGATAGAACTGCTTTATGATGTTACTTGCATGAGCTGGATCAAACTTCTGCAGGGGACTATCTATGAATACAGGAAACTCTATATTAGATTCTTCCACTAATGCTTTTAGCAGTGCCGTAGCATATAGTTGTTGCTCTCCCTTAGATAATGAGTTCTTATCTATTTCTTCTCCATATTTGTCTTTTAGACTGATTTCTATAAGTTCGTCATACACTTCCACTTCTACAGAATGTATCATTCCTTTTTTATGCATTAGACTTTTTAGACTTGAAAGTATTTTGGTCTCGAGTGATTCCTTTTTCTCTTTTTTAATACTCATCAGAAATACAGATAGCTTTTCTATCAATCTTTCAGCTAGTATATCCTTTTCTACATATTGTTCCCTGACCTTTATTTTTTTAGCTAATTCCGATACTACCTTCTCATTAGATATCCGTTCATTCTGGAGACTACCAAATTGTTGATTCAGATCCATGAGAGTTGTGTCAAGCTTGAGAAGCTTTTGATCAATGATTGTTTTTTCTTCTCTGTACTTTTTAATCACTCCATCACTTTCTTTACTTTCTGCATCACTCAACTTCTTAGAGATTTTATTATACTTGATACGGTTACCTCTTAAGTCCTTTGCAAGAGTTTTAACTCGTTCTGCATAGGATGATTGCAATTGAGAAATTAATACCTCTAATACCTTTTTGTCCTCAGCACTGAACTCATGGAGTACTTTGAAGTCAGGAGAAGCCTTATTTGATTTTGACTGGTCTAAATGCTTATGAAGTAGCGATTTCAAAAGCTCATCAATTTCATTTCTATTTTTAACGGACTTTCCTAAATCAGTTTTCTGAAATTCTTTGAATATTTTATTAGCTCTTTTTTTAAGGTCTTTTTGATTTAAAGCGTTAGACTCTATTGAATTTTCAGTATTAACTTGTTCTTCAACTTCATATAGGAGCTTACTAGCAATTGCAAATGGTGCAAATTCGAGGATCTCTTTAAAGTCATCTTTTAATATTTCGATATCTTTTTGAGCCTTGTATTTATCAATCTTAAGATTGTTAATGTCATTAACTGACAGAGAAGATCCTTTCCTGATTAAATTCTCTTGTAGATCATCTGATAGCTTTCTGAGGGCTATTTTCTCTTCTTCTTTATTCTCTAACTTGATTTTAAGTTTTATCTCACCTTTATTTTGTTCTTCTAATGATTTACTCAGTTTCTCAAACTTAGCTTTATCCTCTTTTTTAGCAGAACTCTTTCTGAATCTTATTCTAAGGTCAGACAGGTTTGTTTTAAGATCTTCATATTTTTTTATCCCTAAAACTTCTGAATAGGCTTTACTAAGTTTTCGTTTATCTGAAATTGATCTTGTTTCGGCAAGTTGAACTATTTTCTCAGCATCAAAAAAGAAGAATTTTGCAATTTCTTTTGGTAATATAAAGTCTTGTATAAACATTTCATTACCTACTTCTTTAGTGAGTTCGTTATGATGACCATCAATAAATATTTCAAGATCATCAATGCCACTCTTAGAGTAACCAGTTCTTTTAATTATAACTTCTTCGCATGCGACAGAAGGAATATTAACATCAGCTAAGGTTACCTTAACGCTAAATTCTTTTTCTCCTGATTTTTCTGATAACTTGTTCTGGCAGGAAATAACATATTTAGGATAACCACCAAGATCATCAATTTGCTGTTTGAATACATCCTCCACATCCTTCATTAGTTTTCCATAAAGACACCATACCATTGAAGTAAGAAAAGTTGTCTTACCGTAGCCATTGTATCCTGAAACAATATGGATATTCTTTTTAGAATCTCTTTCGAATTCTATCACACATTTGTCGTGATAAACTCTAAAGTTATTTAGTTCAATACTCTTAATAAACATATTCTTTCGTTGGTTCTAAGAACTCATCTAATTTATTTTCCAAATCTTTATGAAGACCCCATTTGTTCATTAATATTGTCTTTGACTTCTGTAAGGTTAGAAGCTGATTAATAAGCTTGTAGTCTCCCTCATCGGGTTCGCAACTTTCCTTTAGCAATTCTTTCTCTTTTAGAATTGTTTGTTCTATTTGAGACTGAAACGCAAAATCCTTTCCGAATACTTCTTTGTAAATCTCTGCTACACTGTACTCAAATATATCATCACGATGCCAAGTAACTTGTATAGCTACAAGTTCTTGATTAGTAATTAATTTGTATCCAGTTTTTTCCTCATCGATTGCCTTTTGCGCTTTCAAAAGACTATGAAGTATAAACCTTCTCCACTTAGGTTGATATGGTCCTAAACCTTTGGCTCCATTTCTCCTTGTGTTCATTCTGTATTCGAGCTTCATCTTTTCATAGTCAGGATGATCTCTATTTATAGTTTCATGTAGGAAGTCTCTTAAATCAACAAGAGGTTCCATCCATTCCTCTCCATTCTCAATCAAGAACTCCATAGACTTATCTTTCTTTACAACTGTACAAACCCAACATCCAAATCTTGACTGTCCACAGGATGGAGTTGATACATCTGTAATCAATGGACAATCACCTGCACTCGCATTACCATACAAGGTTACCAAGTCATGATTCTTTGCTCCCCAAGGACTAGGTGCTGCCATCAGATATTGCCATACCTGATTAGTATCTACTTTTTTAATTGGTGTGTATACATGAGCATTTGGTAAGGCATGATGCTTTCTTAATCTTGAACCTTTGACTTCATGTTTTTTCATTGTTTTAGCTCTATTAGAACTTTCAGATTCTCTGGTACCTAAGAGGATAATAACTTCTCCTGCTTCATTTATCTTATCTAAAATAAATTTAGTAGTTGGTCTTATTTTCAATCTTTCTGTGCACCATCGAAACATATTATTTGGTGCAGGATATCCTTTTCCAATAAGATTGATCCAAAAGCTATCCTCAATGGCAGGAGTAGTTTGATTTACTGTAATTGGAAAACTTTGCTTTTTAGCTCCCTTCTCAATATTCTTTAAAGCTGTTTCTACATATGTAAGAACCTTCGGGTTCTCTACTAAGGTATTATTACAAACCACATGGATAGGTCTTATTCTCTTTTCTGTTGGTACCCTTTTAAGAGCATACCACACGAGCTGAAGCATCATAGTAGAATCCTTACCACCACTATACCCTATAATCCACGGAATACACCCATCAGTTTCTAAGTACTGTTCGATGATTTCATTTTCTATTTCTTTTCTATTGAAAGCCATAACACAAATTTATTCATTACGATGAAGTGTATCTGCATGCAAATATAGAACTAATAATAAAATAGCGCAAATCTGCTCTAATATTAAAAGCATTAATATAACATATTTACATGTATGAGTATAAAGGAGAGCAGTGATTTTGTAATAAAGTTTGGCTCTAATCTAAGGAAGGTTAGAAAATCAAAGGATATTTCACAAGAAAAGCTATGTGAGCTATCTGGTTTAGCTCTATCTCAAATAGGTAGAATCGAAAGAGGAAAGATTAATACTTCCTTAGACATAGTTAAGACGATAGCTGATGCATTAGAAATTGATGTTTATCTCTTGTTTAAATTTGAAAATCAATGATTAAAATAAGGAAGTTTTATCCAATAGAGTAGTCTTAGAGAAATTAAAAATTGGATTTTGTGATCTTATATATCTCAGAGAAGACACTATTCTCAAACTCGTTGCCAATGAAGCACTCGATTTCAACCCATCGAGGGCTTTAAGTATTTTATACCAAAATCCTACAAGACTACCGATTCTGATTAGTCTCACAACCTTGCAATCATTCATCCCCAGCTCTCCATTTTCGATCCCCAAAATCATCAGGACACTCAATCTCCACCACCTTACCACTCGTAGGATGTTTAAATTTTATATAACTGGCATGGAGAAACAATCTCTCTGAGACCTTGCCATAAAGATCATCTCCTAATATCGCCGTATCTAAGCCTAATGAATGTGCTGCATGTACACGCAACTGGTGTGTACGTCCAGTTATTGGATAGAAATGAATCTTTGTTCTTTCTCCTACAACTTCTACCACTTCGTAGTATGTATGTGCCATCTTACCATGCTCGTAGCATACAAGCTGTCTTGGCCTATCATCGAGGTCTACGCGGAGGGGTAATTTTATTTCTCCTTCAGTATCACTAATCAGTCCGTCTAGTATGGCTACATATTTTTTATTGACCTTTCTTTTTATAAATTGCTTCTGTATTGCCTTATGACTCTCCTTGTTTTTTGCGATAAGCATAATACCTGAAGTGGACATATCAAGGCGATGTACCAGCAGTGGGCCCGTGGCTTCAGGATAGCGATGACGCATCCTTAAGTAGACAGAGTCACTGACAGATTTTCCCGGCACAGAAAGAAATTCATGAGGTTTATTGATGACAGCTATATCATCATCTTCATATATAATATCTATCTTCTTACCCTCAGCCATATTCTTTAGCAATGGATTCATATCCACGCTTAAGCCAGTAAGCATATGAGATAATATAGGCTCGCATTTACGGCGGCATGATGGATAAAAATATCCATGCTTGCGGACTTCAGATTTAGATTCCCTACCCCACCAGAACTCACCTAAGCATAATGGTGTCAGATTATTTTTAAAAGCAAACTGAAGCAATTTTGGTGCTGCACAATCTCCAGCACCTGATGGTGGTATGACATCTGTTGTGTCTCTAAAAATATCAAGTACATTTTTCCTAACCCCTTGTATATTCAAAAAATCATATTGGTCAAACAGTTTTTTCTGAAGGCTATTAGATCTTTGCTTACGCTCTGCTTTAAGTGATTTGATTGGATCAAGAAAAACATCAGCCTTACACTGTAGATCATTAAGTATTATACTATGCTGATACTCCAGATTTTTAATAGTATTCTGCTGCTCGTAACTCAGCTTTCTATGCTCATCGTGTAATATCTTATATGCTTGATCACTTAATTCTGATTTAGCTTGTTTGCGATGCTTGCGTCTTTTTTTTCTTGATGCATTAAATTGAGATTTAGCTTCAGCTATAAGCGTCTGCTTCTCTGAGTATTTTATTTTGATTTTATCAGTTAAGTCTTGATACGATACATCATTTTCGATCGCTTCGATCTGACGACTGAGCTTATCTATTTCTGCTTCCTCTAATTTGTAAAAACCATCTGGCTGTAACATATCAAATACTGGAGGTACAAATCCTTTGACATGTAGTGACTGAGCGAGCTTGCCTGAGAAAGCCGCCAAGAATCTTATCTTACCAGCATCAGTCTTAACTACCATAACACCAAACATCTTACTTGTGACCACACCTCCTTTCTTATCATCTAACCCGAAGTTATGCTCCCATTCACTCTGAATTGTAAGATATTTTTGAATTTGCTTTGCTGCTAACTCTACCAGTGGATGTGGTGTATAGTAAAATGG
>ENA-ORXM01002669-ORXM01002669.1-marine-metagenome-genome-assembly--contig:-NODE-2669-length-19910-cov-54.723491_pt1 | contig 19910 bp, 18 predicted proteins | sample MGYA00237867_ERZ511480 | MGnify/ENA primary metagenome ERZ511480 (study PRJEB26309, sample SAMN06266103) | marine metagenome | isolation source: Algal blade | place: United Kingdom:Sidmouth, United...
CATTGTCGATCGGCAAAGCCGCGGCCCAGAGCCATTTCTGACCAAAGCCGCGTGATCAGAACGTGGCACTCACGAGTCTTGTCGTTAGCCTCAGCAATTCTAACTCCTCCGACGGAACCCATGATACGGTCAAAATCATCTTCAGTGATTTTTTTAAGTGGGCAAGCATAACTGTATGGAGATGCGGCAAGTAGCTCTTCGTATCTTTTCCTACTCATAATTACTGTGTCATCACCTATGTAAGCGTCACGCCAACTACATCTAGTGTTGCCTAATCAAAGTAATCATCCTGTTATTTCCAAAGACAAACAGGACAAATTTATGTCACAGCAACTCACCGGGAATACTAAAGCAACAGCTCCCATTTCTCGCTTAAAGAGGAAAAGTTGTCGTCAGCTGCCAGCTTTAGGTCCGCTTTAAAGGGCTGCAAAAGCAGTGCTTCACCATGGATGTCTTCGCGATTGGAATTAGAGGTGCCTTTTAGTGTAACGATAATTGCCATAGGGGTTCCTGTATTCATTTCATCGTAAACTACTGGTCCTCCGCTGTTTTTGTGCTCAACGTGTGCGGCTAATTCTATAAGTGGTTGAGAGTTATTTGCGGAACGAAAATCTTGAGTGATCGTCCCCTTTTTTGTTCTACCAACAATATTACGATTATCTCCAGGCCTATCATCTGTATAACCTCGGAAAGTCACCATCTCCCCATTGCAATTACCGACATCGTAAATTGTGTGAAAGAACGGTTCGGATAAAGGTGCATTACACCACTCATCTTGAACTCTTATTACAGCAATATCGAACTCTTTATGTCGGGCAATCCTCAACGCTTTCCGTACTGTGCGCATATCAGGCAAATTTGGAGTTTTTTCAATCTCACTAGAAATTCCAATATGAACTCTCGAATATTCTTGAACATCATGAAGGCAATGTGCTGCAGTAACGTATGTTCGTTTATTCTTAATTGCAAAACACGAACCGAGCAATTTCTCCCCAGCATATTCGTGGTGGAACATGAGTGGATAGACTTTTTCATCCATATATCACAACCTCGGTTAGCCTAAAATATTTGACCATTTAGGGGCAATTAAATTAACGAGCGAAGTGTTAATTGCTCAATTTCTAAAGAGTAGACGACAATATATTTCAGTTTATTCTTGGATTGCAACCTACCCCTGCGTTAGAACAATTTTACATCAAAACTAAACCTAACCAACAACAGCAAAAAGCACATACCGGACTGTCAGTAGTCTAAATGGTGTATGTCTGTTCTTGGCCGTTAGCAGACGCTCATTCCTTTACGAGTTCGCTGGGCTCACCATGCGCCGACCTTCCTGATAGATCTGTTTCTGTTCGCGTCGAGCCAGGACATCCTCGCTACGTCTCAGATCCACTTCCAACTTGTTCTTTGGCGAATACCAAGGCGGTGCCCAGCCTCCTTTTCGAGACCACGTCCGCCTGGTTGAATTTGCCTACCTGTCGAAGGGCGAGCACAGCAGTGACACTCCATCATATCGGATGGCGATCCGTGCCACCCTGTCGTACCTGAAGCTGGGCGCGATTGTCTGTGTACGGCCAGAAACACTCACACACCCGGACATACATGCAAGCAGCACTGACACTCGAACAGGCCAAGTCCATCATCGAGCACGCTTTCAGCGAGCTGCAGAAGCTCGGCCTCAGGCCGATAGCCATCGTCGTGCTCGGTGCGGGTGGAGCTATCAAGGCCAGTGAGAGCCAGGACGGTACCAGCATCGCGCGCCCCAAGGTTGCGCACGGCAAGGCCTATGGAGCGTATGCCTTTGGTCTCGGCTCGCGCGCTCTGTACGAACGGGCAAAGGTCGAACCCTTTTTCATCCAGGCAATGAACTCGCTGTGCGACGGCGCACTCGTCCCCGTACCGGGCGGCGTGCTGATCCGGTCGACGACAGGCGAGCTACTCGGTGCGGTCGGCATCACCGGGGATATTTCGGACAACGACGAACGCTGTGCGGTTGTCGGAATCGAGGCCATCGGCCTGAAGGCCCATACTGGCGCGACGTGAACGAGCGCGTCGTTCGCCACCCTTTGCAATTCGAATCGCAACGTACAAATTCCGGTCAGCTCTTCTGTCTGGCGACCCAGGCAACGTGACGCTGCACCGCCTCGTTGGCATGTAGCGCTTCGAGCGTGTGCAATTCCGTCGCGAGCGTCATTTCGTCGAACAGCCGGTGCAGGCCCGTGTGGCAACGCGAACAGATGTCGATGCCGGCATTGAGCACATCACGTTTGTAGGCCTTTCGAAAGCGGGGTCGACGATGGAGCTTTCGCGGAATCAGGTGATGGAAGGTGAGCGCGGTATCACGCGCGCACAATGCGCAGAAACCTCGTTTTAGACGAGCCATGAACGGAGACCGAAAGCGTGTCTCCGATTCTACATCCGGTACGGGAAACTCTGGCACAACATGATGACATAGCTCATCGAGCACGTCCTCCACAGGACGGGTTGAGAAGCGCAGGTTCAGGCCGACGTGATTCACGCCAATGTCCCGCAAGGCGGTCAGATGGGCAATCAGAGTATTCCGTCCCAGGCGATAACCAAGGTGAATCGGCGTGGGCCTCGCATCGGGGTCGTCACAAAGATCGACGTACAGGGACTGCGAGAACGGCTTCCAACCCTGTCCGGCGGCCGCAAGCGATGTATGCCATGCCCGGACGACGTCGCGTTGCTGTTCGACAGCTCTCGGGTACATCAGCCACCCGTCAGCGTTCCCGGCAATCCACTGCACCGACTGGCGGCTGTTTCCCGTCACCAGAAGTGGCACATGGCCCGCGTGACTCTTCGGCAGCAGTTCGACCTGTCCGGAAGCCGCTGCCTGCTGATCGTGCCAATCTGCTGGTCGATGCGTGGCGGCACGAATGAAATCGAAGGCGTCTCGAAACGCTGCATCACGCGTTTCGAAATGTACATCGTAGACGGAGTACTCTACAGGCCTGTCACCCGAGGCCACGCCCATCACGAGACGCCCCTCGGTCAGCCGATCGACCGACGCCGCGGCTTTGGCAAGATCGACGTGCCGGCGCAACGGCAGAATGATCGAGCCCGTCGCAAGGGCGATGAGTGACGTCTGCCCGGCGAGATATCCGAGCCAGACCCAGGGGTCATGAATCTGACCGGCATCTCCGAACGACGGATCGATCAACGGTACGTCGCGCGACCAGAGTGCGGCAAATCCGCCCTGTTCCGCCGTCTTCGCCAGGGCTACCTGGTCACGCAAGGTTGGTATCGGGCTATGTGCATAAGCTTCGATCGGAAAGGTCACACCGAGGGTCAGCCGACCCTCGGTGTAGGTCGAGCGAAAGCCGCGCCCGAAGATGCGCGCATCTTGCACTGTCTTCTCTGACACGGCCTAATTGAAGGCTCCTGGAGACGCCGAATTCATTTCGTGGCCCTGAGTGGCAATCACCTTCTCGATGGCCCGCACGACATCGGCAGCCTTGCCGGCATCCAGGGCGTCGCCATGCGGGTCTGCAAACCGACCCGAATCATTGTCGAAGTACTGTCCACTCGCTGCTGCAAATTCATCGTCCAGTGCGGCTCGACAAAGAATGTCTGCACCGATACCGATATCGCCTCCTGCCACGCCAAAGCCCTCCTTGACCATCTTGCTGCCGAGCAACGAACCCGGATTGACGGCAACGACCATGGGGCTACCCGCCTCCTTTGCGAGTTCTCGTGACCACATCGTGATCGCGAGCTTGCTCTGCGAATAGGCCTCCATCGCGTCGAGGCGCACGCGCCCTGCCAGGGCCTCGGTATCGACGCGGGCCTGCGCTGCCGATGACAGGTTGATGACCCGTCCACGCGAGCCGATGAGCGGCAGCAACTCTCGGGTCAGCCGGTACGGCGCAATCGTGTTCACCATGAAACGCACATCGAGACCGTCTGGAGTGACCGATTCCGCTGCCTTCAGGACGCCGGCATTGTTGATCAGCACATCCAGCGCGTCATGCTTCTCGGACACCGCCCGGACCAGCGCATCGACGTCTTCCAATCGAGACAGATCAGCAACGTAGGTCTCTATCTGCTCAGCCCCTGCGAGCGGCGCGAGCATCGTCGAGACGGCCTCGAGCTTCTCCGCGCTCCGGCCGTGCAGCAGCACCCGATGGCCCTTTTCCAACAGCATTTTCGCCGTTTCAAGACCGATACCGTCTGTCGAGCCCGTGATCAGCAAGATTTTCTGCATGGTGTCTCGTGGTGTTTTCCGTCGGACTCGCCGACCTGATTTGAAAGGGCAAGCACCAAGGCTTGCCTGGAACCCTCCAGCTACATCCTGCATTGGTGCAATATAAGAAGCTCGTTTCAAAGTTCAGAATTCGGCTTTCACTGATGATCCCTTGGATCCTGTCAGCTTCAGGTTGTTCGTGCTTGCGGCAGACAGGCTCAACATCAGCTCAGGCGGCCGCGAGCTCGGCATCGCACCCGCCGCCAGCGCACGGCTCGCCCGACCGGTGATGGATGACGGTACGAGCGCCTCCGGGTCGCGACGCTTGCCGGCGCAGGCGTCTCGCTGAACTCCCTGCGGAGCGTTCACCGCGAGCTGATCGGCGGCACACTGATCACCGTGCTGCCGAACCATGAGGTGATCGATAAATCGGGACTCTGGTTCGTCTACCCCCGATCTAATGTACTGACCGCCAAGGTCCGCGTGTTCATCGACTTCTTGCTGGAGAAGATTGCAGAAGCGCCGCCGTGGCGTTAATGCCTGTGCTTCTAGCGATCCACAATCAGAATTTCACGCGAGTAGTCTGTCAGGTACTCGCATCCTTGTTCCGTCACGACAATCGAATCGCCGATTCTCCCGCCGAGACGACCATCAACGCTGATGCCACCATCCACGGCGAAGGTCATTCCCGCCTGCAACACGGTAAAGTCATCAGCCTTCAGTTCAGGCGACTCGAGGTACGACATGCCGATGGAACGGCCGGTACGGTAGCCACTCTCATAGCCGTGTTCCCGATAGACACGATTCGCGGCTTCAGCCACGGACGCGGCTTTGACTCCGGGCCGAATCGCTGCAATGGCGGCTTGCTGAGCATCGATGGCAACCTGCTGCACCCGCACTGCTTCATCTGATGCTTCGCGTATGAAGAACATGCGGTCGAAACCCAGCTTGTAGAGCTTGAACTCGGCCATGTTGCAGAAGCAGAAATAGACCGGATCACCCCGCTCCAGCGGTTTGACACTGGCGCGCCGGTGAACCATCGATGTGTCACGCCCTGACTGCATGATCTGCAGGTTGTGAATCATCGGCGAGACGAAAGCCTCCCAGCCACGATCTGTCAGGAAACTCGCCGCTTTCCGGCTGCCGGCGTCGATGACCGCCAAGGCCACTTCGTACTCGCGGACACCTTCCGATAGCGCACCCTCTGCCGCAGCCATCATGGCGCCTGCGATGGCTCCCGCCTGGCGCATCACGTCGACTTCCTCCGGCGACTTGATCATGCGCATGCTTGCCAGTAACGGGGACACATCAATCAGGTCGACTCCCCCCTGGGTCGAGTCGAACCAGTTTCGTACCTGCGCAGGCAGGGCACCGAGCTCGACAGCAACCGATGAGACCGTGCCGTCGAGAGCTGTCTTTAAAACCTTCTCCCAGCCCTTCGTACCGGCGTCCTCCCACGTGAGAATGTGTCCGACCCACGTCATGGCGGAAACCATCTCGCTTTCCATCAACGGTGTAATCACGATCGGTTCCTCATCAGGCCGAACGACAAGGAAAGTCGGACGGCCGAACTCGACCGATAGATAACCCCAGAACCCGGCCAGGTACGCGATAGAGCTTTCGTCCGTGAGCAGCGCGACGGCGATGCCTTCGTCCTTGAGGATCTGCTGAAAGATACGAGTGCGTTCGCGCGCTTGATCGAGCATGGACAAGTCTCCTCGGGCCGACACCGCCGTTGTCGGATGATCCACATAGGTGCCAGGCTGGCGTTATTACAAGATACCGGGTTGCACAATGTCGATCTTCACTGAGCACGATACCCTGGGAGATCGTTACTCGGGTTTCCGGATTCAGTGTGTCGTCTGTATCGCCAAGCGGATTGCAACACGCCAGTCAATCAGACACTCGTCACAGAAAGCCGCCGTTGCAAAATCGTGATGGATACCGCTCTCGCCGCTCCCGCAGATTCTGGACAATCAGGCACATGAGCAATTGCCCAGACAGTTAGAGTGCAGTACACTCCAAAACTGCAACCGGTTGCAAAAAAGCCAGATCATCCTGATCTGAACTCGACTATACGGTCGAACCCGCGGCAACCTGACAACACTTGAGATACGCGTCACGCCAGCCAAATTCAGACGGGTCACGGACAACGCACGTCCGCGACAGGAAGCATCAGCACAGGAAGGAACTGAACAGACAGAAATGGATTTGACCACGCTCGCGATCAATCACATGACGATGGCAAACACGTCCTTCGCGACCCTGCTCCGTGTCGCGAAGGAGACATCTTGTGACGCCGTCGTGGTACGCGCCGATCTCGACGGTCCGCTGTTCGACGGTTTGAACGCCGACGTGGCTGGCACACTGGCCAGAGAACACGGCTTGCGTATTCTTGCCCTGGCCGAGATCGGTGCGTTCAATAATCTGACTGCAAAAAGGCTCGAGGCGACCGAGCAACTGGCACGAATCGCAGCCGCCTGCGGTGCCGAGTCGATCGTGCTCATCCCGCGCAACGACGGCCACCTGACATCCCCCGCAACTCGTGCCAGTGACTTGCGCTCGGCGCTCGGTGAAATCCGGCCGATACTCGATGCGCACGGTGTCATCGGCGAGCCGCTGATTCTGGTCAGTCACAACATGCGCCAGGTCTTCGATCTGGTCGATCGGATCATCGTGTTTCGGCGCGGGCGCATCGTCGCCAATCTCAGGAAAGAGGAAACAGATGGGCAGGATGTCGTTGCCTACATCACCGGCGCGAAGACCGGCGAAGAGTATCTGGGCGCGGCCTGAGCAAAGGCCTGAGCGATGGCTCGAGCATACGCCGACCATCAAGCATTCAAAAGTAGACGAGTCACATGGGCAGCAGCCGCAACAACTTGTTCGACCTGCAGGTACCTTTCTTCATACCGGTCTGGCGGCGTGTGCTCATCGTGGCCGTCTGTCTCGCCTGGGCGTTGTTCGAATTCGTGACCGCGGCGCCCTTCTGGGGAATCATCTTCGGTGGCCTGGGCGTTCTTGCGGCCTGGCAACTGTTCTTTGACGGTTGGCCTGATGAAGACGACGGGCCACCGCCCTGATGGTCGGTCCACTCCCAATCGGCCTGATCGGCAGCCCGCTCGGCAGCCCACCCAGGGTCAGACCACTCAGGCCGGTCTGTTAAAGCCATCGTGTCAGTCACCCTCAAGGACGTAGCGCATCGCGCAGGGGTTTCACGCTCTGCGGTGTCACGCACCTTCACCGACGGCGCATCGGTCTCGGACCGGATGCGTCGTCGTGTCGAGAAAGCCGCGGGCGAACTGGGCTACGCACCGAACGCGCTGGCGTCAAGCCTGACGACCGGCCGCACCGGTCTGATCGGTCTGGTATCCAACAACTTTCACAACCCGATCTTCCTCGAGGTATTCGATCTGTTCACCCGCGGACTGCAGGAACGTGGCCTGCGGCCACTCCTCGTCAATCTGTCGGATGAAACCGATCCCGCCAACTCGGTGCGCATGCTGCGCCAGTACAGCGTCGATGGGGTCGTGGTTGCATCATCAACCCTGACTCCCGCCTTCTCGCAGGCCTTTCGTGACGCCGGCTTGCCGGTGGTGCATTCGTTCGGACGACAGTCACCTCGACCGACCGTCCATGTGGTCGGCATCGACAACGTCGAATCCGGCCGAACCGCCGCCAGGGAACTCAAGGCTCGAGACTACGCGCGCGTCGCCTTTCTGGGTGGACCTGAAAGCGCGACCTCCACCCAGGACCGCTTGCAGGGCTTTCTCAGCGAATTCGGTACGCATGAAGGGCGCGAGGTCACATTCTCCTTCGCCGATGCCTACTCATTCGACGCCGGTCGTCGGGAAATGCTCCGGCTGTTGCAACAACCCGTCGCCGAAGCTTATTTCTGCGGAGATGACGTGCTATCCATCGGCGCCATGAGCGCCATCGAGGATGCGGGACTTGCCGTACCCGACGACATCGGCCTGATCGGTCTGAACGACATGGAGATGGCGGGTTGGGAAAATATCCGCCTGACCACCATCCGCCAACCCATCCCGGAAATCATCAGTTCATCCATCGAACTGGTCGTCGCCATGCTCGAGGATCCGGATCGCTACCCCGAAGCGCGCCTGTTCCCGAGTGCCGTGGTTGAACGCAGCACATTACGCGCTCACCGCAACTGACGCGTTTCAGCGGGCATCCCTCAGCTGCACGCTCCTCAGTGGAACGTCCTTCAGTGGTAAGTCCTTCAACGGTACGCCCTTCAGCGGTACATCGGCGGTCGAGCATCGACCCAGGCAGCCTCGTTCGCACCTGATTCGGCAACGGCGGCAACCGCTGCCATGGAACGCAGACCGTCACTGGCACGCGGATAGAGATCAGCCGCAGGGTCGACGTCGCGACCTTCCTGGTGAGCTCGAATGGCCTCCGCCAGATCGGTGTAGATATTCGCGAACGCCAGTGGCATGCCCTCGGCGTGACCGATGGTCACGCGCGTGGTGCGGTCAGCCTCTGGAGACAGGTTCGCTTCACCCCGCTCGATGATCTGCAGTCGCTCGTTGAGGGGCATCCAGTAGAGTTGGTTCGGGTGCTCCTGGCTCCAGCGCAGGCCGCCCTTCTCGCCGAACACCTGAATGCCAAGTCCGTGCTGGCGACCGATGGCGATCGAGGAGGTCCACAGTCGGCCGACCGCCCCTCCGTCCATGCGGAAGTTGACCATGGCATCGTCCTCCAGCGTGCGCGATGCGATGCAGGAGACGATGTCAGCTGAGAGTCGCGTCACTTCCTGACCGACCACGAAGCTCGCCATGTGCATCGCGTGAATGCCGCAATCGGCGAATTGCGCGGAGACACCGGCTTGCGCCGGGTCGTAGCGCCAGCGCACGCGAGGATTGTCTGCGTCGGCGGCATCGGCATGATGACCGTGCGCAAACTCGGCATTGACCAGTCTAATAGCACCGAGATCCCCCCGCGCAACCATCGCGCGCATGTGGCGCACCAGTGAATAGCCCGTATAGCCGTAGTTGACTGCACAGATCGATCCGCTCGAAGCTGCCACGCGCACGATCTCCTCACCCTCCTCGACCGTCATCGTCATCGGTTTTTCGCAGAGCACGTGAAAGCCCGCTTCGAGGAAGGCCCGGGTGATCTCGAAGTGCGTCGCATTCGGCGTCGCCACGGTGACGAGATCGACCCGGTCGTCGCGCGTGCGCTCGCCGGCAAGCATTTCCTGCCAGTCGCCGTAGGAACGATCCGCCGCGAGTCCGAGCCGCTGCCCGTAAGCCCGCCCCTGCTCCGGGCGATGGTCAAGAGCACCGGCGGTGAATTCGAACAACCCGTCCAGGCCGGAGCCCAGGCGGTGGGCCGGTCCTATCTGGCTGCCTTCACCGCCGCCGATCATGCCAAAGCGTAGTCGTGTCATCGTGTCGATCTCCGGTCGTGCGTGCGGGGTGAATTCGGTTCAGGCGAAGCCGATGGACTGCAGGTATTCGCGATTCTTCGTCGCGTCCCCCAGCGGATCAGGATCGAGCGTCGGATCGCAGTCTTGTTCGATCGTGCACCAGCCTTCATAGCCTGTGTCTAGCAGCAATCGACGCACAGCCGGAAAATCGACTTCGCCCTCCGACAGGTTGCAGAAGATGCCCTGACCGCAGGCGTCGTAGAAGCCGGTACGTTTGGCAATGGCATCCGCCTTTACGGTCGCATCCGTGTTCTTGAAGTGCACGTAGGTGATGCGCTCGCGATGCCGTTGCATGAAGGCCACCGGGTCGAAACCCGCATACGTGCAATGCCCGGTATCGATGCAGAGCTTCATCACATCGATATCGACCTCGGACAGGAATCGCTCCACTTCCGGCTCGAAATCCATGAACCCACCCGCATGCGGATGCAATTCGGGAATCAGGCCGTATTCCTCGGCGCCGATCTTCGCCACCGTCACCAGGCGGTCCCGATACGCGGCCCACTCGGCATCGTCCATCTGCTCGGCTTCGGCCGCCCGACCGGCGGTCGGCGCCCGCCGCGGGGAGATCGAATCGATAAGCACGAAGTGCTTGGCACCATGCGCCTGCAACGCCTTGCAGGTACGGTGCGCACCATCGAGCACATCGTCCCATTGCGCCGCGTCGTGGAAGGCGCGGAACACCACACCGCCGATCAGCTCGAGACCGTGCTGTGCCAGTGCATCCGCAAGTTCGCCTGGATCTTCCGGCATGAAGCCGACCGGTCCGAGCTCGATTCCCGTGTAACCCGCCTGGCTGCATTGGGCGAGTACGTCCTGCCACGATGGATTGCGTTCGTCCTGCGCGAACTCGACGCCCCAGGAACAGGGCGCGTTACCGATTCTGATGGTCATGCTGGTTTGCCTGTAGGTGCACTTGAGGGATCGGAAACAACGTCAGTCCGGATCACGCCACGACGAGTGTGCCGCTTTCACAACAGCGGCATCCCTCGGCACGTCGAACCATTCAGCGACTTTGCAACCGGTTGCAAATATTGTATCCTCAGCTTCGAAAGTGCGTCAATACGATAGTGTCCCAAAAGATCCCGCGAGTCTGATCGGGATCGTGCGCCAAAGGCGCGCCAAAACCCTGGGAGGGTCCTGCGGAATGAGCGAAGCCGGAATGAACGAGACGGACAAGACATGTCGTCTCACGACCGCCCAGGCGATCGTGCGCTGGCTTGCGAATCAGTACATCGAGATCGACAGCGCGGAGCAACGGCTGTTCGGTGGGGGATTCGGCATCTTCGGACACGGCAATGTCACCTGCCTGGGTGAAGCACTGCATGCTCATCGTGACGCTCTGCCGCTCTATCGCGGTCAGAACGAACAGAGCATGGGTTTCGCGGCAGCCGCTTACGCGAAGTACCACCTGCGGCACCGCATGATGTTCTGCACGGCCTCTGCCGGGCCCGGCACTTCGAACCTGCTGACTTCGGCGGCCCTCGCTCACGCCAACCGCCTGCCCATGCTGCTGCTCTGCGGCGACACCTATGTCACACGCCTGCCCGATCCGGTACTACAGCAGATGGAGCACTTTGGCGATCCGACGCTGGGTGTCAACGATGCGTTCAAAGCCGTGACACGCTACTGGGATCGCATCAGTCATCCTGCGCAGATCATCCAGTCCCTGCCGCAAGCGATCGGCACCCTGCTCGACCCGGCCGACTGTGGCCCCGCCTTCCTCGGTTTGCCGCAGGATGTACAAGGCTGGGCCCATGAATACCCCGAGTCGTTCTTCGCACGCACGGTGCACCGCATCCGGCGCGCTGCACCGGACGAGCTGGACGTCGCGGCAGCCGCCGCCCTGCTCGCGCAAGCTGAACGGCCGATGATTATCGCAGGCGGTGGCGTGCAGTACTCGAAGGCGGTGGCCGAACTGACGGCATTCGCCGAACAACGGCAGATCCCCGTGGTGGAGACTATCGCCGGGCGCGCCAACCTGCTCGCGACCCACAGCCTCAATGCCGGGCCGATCGGCGTGACCGGTTCGAATTCGGCAAATGCCATTGCCGAACAAGCTGACGTTATTGTTGCCGTGGGGACGCGCTTGCAGGATTTCACGACCGGCTCCTGGACGGCCTTCGCGAAGGAAGCGCGGATCATCACCCTGAACGTCGGCCGACACGATGCCGGCAAGCACCGCGCTCTTGCCGTGATTGGCGATGCGAAGCGCAGCCTGCCGCTACTGAACGCGGCACTTGGCGACTACACGGCAGCTCCGGGCTGGACGAAGCTTGCGGCCGAACAGCGCAGGCAATGGGATGCGTATGTTGCACAGAACGTTGCCCACGGCAATCGTCCGAATTCATACGCCCAGGCAATCGGCGTGGTCAACGCCCTGTGCCATCCCGACGACCGTGTGGTCGCCGCGGCCGGAGGCTTGCCTGCCGAAGTCACAGCAAACTGGCGAACCCTCGGCATCGGCACCGTGGATGTCGAATTCGGCTACTCCTGCATGGGCTACGAGATTGCCGGTGGCTGGGGTGCACGCATTGCGCAGAGCGAACGACAACCCGATAGAGACACCATCGTGTTCGTAGGCGACGGCTCCTACCTGATGCTCAATTCCGATCTCTACTCCTCGGTGCTGACCGGCAAGAAGCTCATCGTGCTCGTGCTCGACAACGGCGGCTTCGCGGTCATCAACAAGCTGCAGAACAACACTGGCAACGAGAGCTTCAACAACCTCATCAAGGACTGCCCGACGGTTACTGCCGAGCCGTTCGCCGTCGACTTCGAGGCCCACGCACGAGCCATGGGCGCTCATGCCGAAACCGTCGAGAATCCGACCGAACTCGGTGCAGCCTTCGAACGCGCCCGGACTGCCGACAAGACCAGCGTCATCGTCATGAAGGTCGACGCCTACGAGGGCTGGACGAACGAGGGGCACACCTGGTGGGAAGTCGGCACACCCGAAGTTTCAACCAGCGACAAGGTTCGTGCTGCTCATGAGGAGTGGGAGTCGAGCCGCGGCAAACAGCGCCAGGGCGTCTGAATGGCCATAAACCATGCCAGGCTTGCAAAGAACAGCTTTGTGGTCATCGGCCGCGCGGGCATGGATCTCTACCCCGATCCACCCGGCACGCGCACCGAGGACGCCACGCACTTCGAATGCGCACTCGGCGGTTCGTCAGCGAACATCTGCGTCGCCATCACGCGTCAGGGCGGACAGGCGGCACTGGTCACTTGCGTGTCCGATGATGCGGTCGGTCGATACTGCCTGAATCAGCTGGACGGCTACGGTGTCGATCGTCGCCACGTACGTGTCGAGGGTGGCGAGGCACGGAACTCTCTTGCGCTCGCCGAGAGCCGTATCGAGGACCACCAATCGGTCATCTACCGTAACGGCGCTGCCGACTTCCGCATGAACGTCGACGATGTCGCGTCGATCGACTATGACGCCTATGGTGCGTTGATCACCACCGGCACGGTGCTCGCCGCCGAACCGTCGCGACGGGCCACATTGGAAGCGTTCAGGCTCGCCCGGGCAGCTGGCCTGCCGCTCGTCTTCGACATCGACTATCGCCCGTATAGCTGGGCCTCTGCCGACGATGCCGCGGCGACCTACTCGGCTGCCGGCGAACTTTGCGACATCATCATCGGCAACGATGTGGAGTTCGGCTTCATGGCGGGCGACCACGCGAAGGGGCTCGACAAGGCGCGACAACTCGTCAGAACCAGCGCCAGCATCGTCGTCTACAAGATGGGGGAGAAAGGCTCGATCACGCTGACCCCCGACGAAGAGTTCCGCACCGGAATCTATCCCGCAGAGGCGTTGAAGCCGACCGGCGCGGGCGACAGCTTCATGGGCGGCTTCATGGCCTCGATGGCACAGGGTCTGCCCTTGGTCGATGCGGTTAGACGCGGCTCGGCCTGCGCCTCGATCGTCGTCTCGCGCGTCGGCTGTGCTCCTGCCATGCCGTCTCGAGCCGAACTCGATGCGTTTCTCGAATCACACCCCGGCCCCACGACAGACTGAGGAAAGGACCGCTAAATGCACATTGCTCCCTACGACAACAAGAACCGTCCGATCGTCGACATCGACCATCAACGGGTGCCTCTCAACTACTTCAACATCGTCAAGCTTGCAGAGGGCGACGCCTTCGAGTACCAGGTTCCTGGCTACGAGACCTGCATCGCCCCGGCCACCGGAACCATCGATGTCGACGTCGAAGGTATGTCCTTCGCCAAACTCGGCAATCGCGGTGAAGATGTCTGGGACGGCGAGCCAGAAGGCGTCTATGTGCCTGTCGGTGCGAAGGCGACCATGGTCTGCACCTCCGATAGCGCTGAAGTGTTTGTCGCCGGCGCGCGTCACGACAAGGTGCTGGAACCTTTCGATGTCCGGGTTGCCGAGCTTGATCTCGTGCAGTACGGATCAGACGACACCAAGACGCATCGAAAGATCAAGCATATCCTCGGTCAGAAGCACCACGACAAGGTCGGTCGGCTGCTGGTAAGCGAACTGTTTACTGTCGGCCAGGGCGGCTGGTCGGGATTCCCGTCACACAAGCACGATACCGATCGCCTGCCCGACGAGACCCGTCACGACGAGACCTACAACTTCCGCTTTCGCCCGAATCACGGATCCGGTGTACAGATGCTGCAGAGGGTCGACAACGAGCCGGGTGACGCCTACCACATCGTTGATGGATCAACCATCTGTCTCGACAAGGGCTATCACCCCTGCGCAGCACTTCCGGGGTACGAGATGTATTACTTCACCATTCTCGGCGGACTGAGCCAGCGCTCGCTGGTGCAGTACTTCCAACCAACACATGCCTATCAGATTGAAACCATTCCGGGCATCAAAGACATGATCGCGAAGTTCAAATGACCCTCGCGACCCTTGCCGAAGTATTGCAACCAGCAAGGTCGGGAGGCTACGCGGTAGCGGGTCTGGTAACGCTTGGCTGGGAGGACATGCGCGCCTTCGTGCATGCTGCAGAGGCCGAGAACGCGCCGTTGATCCTGCAGGCGGGTCCTGGCTGTCGCGCACACACACCGCTTCCCGTGCTTGGCGCCATGTTTCGCTACCTTGCCGAACAGGCCAGCGTGCCGGTGGTCACGCACCTCGATCACGGGCAGTCACGGGACGAATGCGTCCAGGCGCTGGACGCCGGTTTCAGTTCGGTGATGTTCGACGGTTCACGCCTGCCGCTCGAGCAGAACATCGACGAGACGGCCGCCATCGTCGAGCTTGCCCATGCGGCAGACGTCTCATGCGAAGGCGAAATCGGTTTCGTCGGTTACCAGGACGGGGAAGCATCGAGCGGTACCGACCCCGGGGAGGCGGCGCGCTTTGCCAACGAGACACAGGTCGATGCCATGGCTGTGTCCGTCGGCAATGTCCACCTGCAGCAGGACAAGGCCGCGGGCCTTGACGTCGCGCGCGTCAGGGCCATCGAGGTGTTGACCGACGTCCCGCTGGTGATACACGGCGGTTCCGGCGTGCCCGCCGATCAGCGCCTCCAGCTGTCGCGTGACTCGTCCATCTGCAAGTGGAACATCGGCACCGAACTCCGCATGGTGTTCGGCAAGGCGCTGCGTGAGGCAGTCAATCGCGACAGCACACGATTCGATCGGGTCGAATTATTGAAGGAGACGCACGAGCCCCTTGTTCAAGCCACACGAGTGGTACTGCGGAGCACGGTATCGTCGGGCCGCGCGCCCTGAACCACTTGCTCGTGTAATGCAGGCCTGTGACCTTGGCAAGCGACTCCAGGCTGTGACCTTGCCTGGCTCTCGTCGCAGCATTGGCATCCGGATTCAATTCAGACCTGGTTCACTTCAGACCCAGGCAGTTGGCATAGAACGAGGTTGTCGCCGGCCAGTCGGAGAACAGACCGATGATGCCGACCTGCTGGGCCAGCACGTCAACCGTGTTCAATACCTCGCCGTCCCCACTCAGCGCATCGACGGTCGTGTCGTAGTAGTAGGCACCTCCTGCCGGACGTACGTCTTCGTCGATGCGACCCGAGCGTTCGAGCGACCACGATATGATATCGAGCCCGGCAGCACGCGCGTTCATGGCGTACTCGGACGGTACGATCATGTTGCCATCACCTGTGGCGAGAAGCGTCGGCATGGGTGGTGCGATGATGTTCAGGCCTGCAGCCGCAAGCGCATGGAAGTCCGCGACGCTGGGCGGTTCGGCCGCAAGTTCTACCGGGTCACGGCCGTCCAGGAAGACGGCTTGTTCCCCGAACTTCGGGTACTCCTCGAGCCAGAGCTCCACATCCATGAAGTCGAAGGACTGCGCCCAGACCTCCTCGGGCGGCACCTGCTGCGCCTTGTATTCTTCGATCATCTGGCGCGCATAGGTCTCCTGCGTCAGGCCAGACTCGCCGAATCCATCGGTGACAGCCTTGAGTTCCGGAGCGAACTTGCCGCCCCGCGCCCGGATCAAGGTGATGCTCTCGGCATGGCTGACCAGTGTGCCGCCGGTCGCGTACAGCTCGGTGCGAAACGATGGCGTGCCGCCGAGGTACTCGGCGAGCGTGGTCGCATTACGGTCCGCCGCATCCATCTTGCCGGACAGCGACTTGAATTCGGCCAGTGTCAGATCACTCGCACAGCAGCGCGCCGTCGCTGGCGTCTCAAGCTCACCTTTCTCGTCGAATACCGCCGGCGTGAACGGCACGGCGCACTTCTCGGCCAGCGGCGTCGTCAGGATGTTCGTCGTCGTGTGCAGATCGCATTGTGCGTGACGGCAGACAAGCTCGGCATCACTGGTGAAGGTCACATCACATTCGACAATGCCCGCCCCCATGCGGATCGCTGCCTGGTAGGACTCCTTGGTGTGTTCGGGAAACTGCAAGGCGGCCCCTCGATGCCCGATCGAGAAGTCGGTTGGCTGGTATTCGAATGTGTTAGCCGCGCAGCTTCTGAGTGTGTCCTTCAGCGGACCCGGTTCAAGCTGCTCGACCAGATAGAACGGACGTGGCCCGAGCTGCACCGGAACATCGACATCGGCGTACGATGCGGTAGTGCCGATGAGGAGCGATGCCGTCGTGCCCGTCATTAACAACGCAGCCGCTATCCGGACGAGTCCCCGTTTCCAGCGCGGACGCAGCGAAGACGCTGCCGCAGACCCACGCTGTCCGGAAACTGATATCAAGGACATCTTCGTTCTCGTTTGCATGCTCGCGTACCCGTCAGTCGAATTGCACCGTGGTCTCAGCGTGGCAGCGTCATATGACCTGGATACGACGCAGCTGTACCGAGTGAGAAGCTGAATGTGTGATGAGTCTCGCACATTGTCTCCCGTCAAACTCTTGGCCCTGCTACAGCCCGCCCCCAAGCCAATCCTCACTGTCACGTCCTTCTCCCTCTGACAGATTTTTGGCGCCCGGAATTGGAGACCCATACCACCTGCCATGGGCGAAGCAACTGCGCGCAACCCGCGTTCCTCGATGGCGACAAAAGATCAGCACCCCTGCTGCCGCTACAACATTATGGCCACACGTTGTATCTGGCGTGGCCCCTCCCGCCAGACAATGGAAGAACGACATGCACAAGCGCATAGTTCTTGTCGAGGACGACCAGCTCATCTCAGAAGCGATAAGCTATCGGCTGCGCGCCAACGGCTACCGGGTCAGCATCGCGGCCGATGCATCCGAAGCGGCTGATTGCCTGCTCACCGAGCCGCCCGATATCGTGCTGATGGACATCAACCTGCCGGATGACAATGGCATCTCGCTCGCCGGCCGAATGCGTCTGTTAGGTTCAACTGTCGATGTACCGATCATCTTCGTGACCGCGAGCCGAGACCCCGAATATCGGCTGCGTGCCGAGGCGCTCGGCATCCAGCTTCTCGAGAAACCTTTGCAGGCAGCCAAGCTACTCAAGGCGATTGCGGCTACTCTCGAAATGAGCGGCACGCAAGTGGAACAAAATACGCTTGACACTGCCGCAAGGTTCGAACGCTCAGGCAGCAGCCCGAGGGTGTGACGCGCCGTTCGTACCGGTCAGTTTCGTCGTAACCGGACCGCGCCGCGAGCCGATCAGTCCACACTGACTACCTTGGTGGCTGCCGGCCGCCTATCCTCCATACAGGTCCGCGGCACATAGCCGCGGCTATGCTCCGGCGACACCAGCCTATCTGCTTTCTAGTCGCCAGCCTCGGGGAAGAGCAACTTGCCACCGGTTTCGTCCAGGTGTCCAAGCGTCGGGTGCTCCTGAACAGCCTTACGACGATCGATGGCCAAGGTGAACAACCTCCGAAGCTCGGTTGAGCGATCGGGTCCCGAGAGCTTCGTATTCACTTCACAGCGTATTCAGTCACGCGAGAGGCCAGTTCCTGCAAGGGTGATCTGCCATTGGACGATGTGAGAATGTCGAGAAACTCTCGACCGGCCCGGTTTCCGACCAGATCCGTTGATTGAAGCCTTTCGATTGTTCTTCTTGTGAGATCGTGCTCCACGAACCACGTCAGATTCAACGGGTCACCATCGATCGGCTCACTGACTTCAAACCGCTCAGGTAGGAACGTCTGTAACGATGCCCTGTCGCTCGATAGTACCGGTGTGCGCAAGTCGATCGCCATCGCTGCAGCCACGTATTGAGCGGGAACGATCTTCTCGCCAATCAACTTGTCGATCATATGGTTGTCGACATCACTTGGCTCCGGCACCAACCAGGCAAAATCAGCATCTCCTGGCACGTCGTCTACTTGAAGGTCGAAATCTTTTACCAGGCTTGCATATTCAGAAGAAGTCACCTTGAGCGCATCATCGCTCTGAAATGATCGAAAGTCGTCAAGCGTGAACCCGTTCTGAAATCCGCTCAAACCGCAGCCTTCGATAATGGCCGAGTTCAGAAAGAAGCTGGCTGGTATTGAAAACGCCTGCGAGGGCTCCGTCTGTCCATCTGTCGACAGCGGATGAAGATTCGACTTCACCCTCGCACTGATGATATTGAATTCCGTCGTGCGAAAGACATGACCCAGCAGGGTTTGCGCATCGTCAATTGACCCGTCCTGTCAAGACGCATCCAGTCGCTTCGAATTGAAGTTTGCGATGGAAGATCGCACTTGAAGATCAAGCAGAGCCGCGTCCTTCAGGTTATCAAATCGGGGATCATCGACGATGGGCCATCGCTTGCCGGTCGGTTGGAGACGATCGAAATAGCCGATTTTCGAACTCCGCGAATGCCAGTAATTCCAGGGGATAAGGAGTTCCTTCATCACCGGTGCTCCATTCAGATGGCACGCAAAGCAGGTGCCGTCGACTCCGGACTGATTCCGATCTTCTGATGATCCACGGAACTTCAGCAGTTCCCGGCGAGCTGAGTCATTCAGCGGCTAACCGGCGTGGTTTCATTGCAGGCACGGACCCACTGCGGCGATCCGATGGCCGGTCAGGACAAGCATGAAGGATCGAGCGAGGGTTTTCCTTTCGAGGTGGGCCGAGGGTGGGCAGATTAGTTCTGCGATTATCCAGTTCCTGGTTCGGGTGTTATAGCTACCGTGTCCGGATCAATCATCAGTGCCATCATCGTCTCCCAATCCGGGATGCGAAACAGCTCCATCGCCGACCTCATCTTCTCCCACAGCGATTTCTTCGTCCGCCGCCGCTTTCGTGCCTGCTTGAACACCCGGCAGGCCTGCTCTTGGATCTGATCGACGAGGAAAGCGAGCATCGTCAGCGCCGCCAGCGTGCTCGACAAGTTTTTCTTGCCGTGGCCGTAGTTGCGACCGAACTCGTAGCCCTGGTTCTTGAGGACATTGAAGACTTCGTTTTCCACGCGCCAGCGCGCGCGGGCCGAGCGCGCCAGCTCGATAGCGTTGTCTGCGGTGATTGCCAGATTAGTCACCCAGGTGAACACCTTCTGCCGGCCGTTCTTGTCCACTTCCCACCACTCCAGGTAGTTCACCAACAGCTCCCGGTAGCTGGCATTGATTGGCACCGCGCATGTGTAGCGGTAACCACACGTGCTGCCATCGGCGGCCATCGTGTCCTGCCACTCGACCAGCTCGCAGGCGCTTTGGCGACGCATGATCTCGGTCTCGAACACCGAGCTGTTGCCGGGCTTCACACCGACGATGAAGTCCATGTCGTGGGCGGCGAGCGCTTCGAGGTGCGGCCCGTTCGCCGCCAGCGCATCTTCGGTGATCAGAAACTTGCGGTTCGGGAACGCGGTGCCGATGTAGTCGAGCAGCCGCTTGACGGCCTCGCGCTCGCAGTCGTTCTTCGTCGCCCCATCGGCGTTGGT
>ENA-ORXM01002670-ORXM01002670.1-marine-metagenome-genome-assembly--contig:-NODE-2670-length-19908-cov-21.897938_pt1 | contig 19908 bp, 17 predicted proteins | sample MGYA00237867_ERZ511480 | MGnify/ENA primary metagenome ERZ511480 (study PRJEB26309, sample SAMN06266103) | marine metagenome | isolation source: Algal blade | place: United Kingdom:Sidmouth, United...
TACTCTTCAAGTTTTGATTGGGAATAGTGAGTATTAGTGAGAAATGTTTTAGGTTTTTTAATCTTATGGAGTCTAACACAAAGGAATGTCATGCGGATTTTTAATACGTATACATTTGAGTTGAACCTTTCTAGGGGTAACTCATAATAATTATTCCTACTTGAAGTTAATAATTTATGCCAAAGAATTGTTGTTTATACTTCTTGACGCCATTTTTCGTTCCGTTAAAGCACCATAAAATTATCTCGCAGAAACTTTAGGTCCAATTTCCTCTGTTTTACTTCTGCATGGACATAGATATGACTCTGCCTTTTTGGTCATTTGTTGTAGTTTACGGCATTGATATTAAATTTTACTTTTGGAGGTCTTCGTAAATCAGGTATGGTCGTATATTGGAATATGCAAATACATTTGCTCTTATCGGCTTTATTTCAAATTCCTTCCCTTCACATTTTTCGCCGTCTACGGGTTCATGTTTAATTTACGCTTTTATAAGTGCAAATAGATTCTTAACCGTATCTGGATTACGTAATAATTTTTTACATATTTTATCCTTCTGCTTTTTCCATGTATTTGGCGAATGTAATCCATAGTGACGCGATTTTTGAAAATATGGTGGCAATACATGCATCATAAAATTGTCAATCGCTACCAATGGTCTTAGTATTCGTATACCTTAGGTGCCGCCTCTCCATTCTTCTGTTTGCGATAATCATTGTAAACTATTTGAACTTCATATTTTAATTTATCTTGCTGCTTTAAATATGCTAATCTCGATTTTGATATCACAGTCCTATTCCCAATCTCTCGCAAAGCCCTAAATGTAAAACACGAGCAACTGCTCACGAGAGCGCAGAGGAAAGTAAAATCCTTATATAGATTTTTCGGCAATGTCAAAAACAATCAATGTCCGTGTTGTAAAAAAGGAATTATGGAAATGAAAATGACCATTACCCGTAATCGAACTCCTCCAAAAGTGTTACTCAACAAAATAAAAAACCAGAGAAAAAATGCTAGAAAGAAATAATGGTCTAGTGGAATATTTAACCTTGGCATTGCTATGTCTGATAGAAAGAAAAATGAACATAAAAGAACTCAGATAATATCAATTTGAAAATCCTCTACCACAAATTAGATCCTATTGTAGACTTAGTTTTAAGTTGAAATTAAAATGACAACTGCCTACTTCTTGTAATAATTGTACTCTACTAATCGAAATTGCATAATACTCAAATTTATCTCTAACATCTAGCACCGCTATGTCCAAAAGGCCGAAGATTCAGTTCCGCTGGTATCTTCAGCCTTTAATGTTATCTATTAGTCCTTAAAAACGTTAAAACAAATTCACTGCCGCTTACAGAAGAGTTTTGTACTTTAATGGTTGCTTCATGCTTTTCAAGTACTTTTTTTGCAATAGCCAATCCTAAGCCTGTGCCTTGATATTCAGATGAATTGTGTAACCTCTCAAATGGTTCGAAGAGTTTATCCTTATACTCTTCATTAATACCTATTCCATTATCTTTTATTGAAACAATTATATTTGATTCAACTAATGTTGATGATATCTCTACACTTGGAATATGCGCTATTTTGTTTTTAGGTTGATATTTAAATGCATTTGAGATTAGATTTCGAAATAAAGTTTTAAGAAGAACCTTATCCCCGTATATTTCAGGTAAGTTTTCACATTTTAATTGAATTTTTCCAGTTTCTATATCGTTTGCGTAAAATTGTTTTATTTCGGTTACAATACTATTCAAATTAGTTTTCTCAAAAGAAACATTTGTTTGATCGATTTTAGTGTATGTAAGTAATTCACTAATTAAAACTTCCATTGATTTTGCTGAGCTTGTGATAAACGAGAAATATTCTCCATTTTTATTACTCAAAGGTTCTTTACTATTTTTGATTAGTTGAGTAAATGAAATTATACTTCTCAAAGGAGCTTTCAAATCATGACTCATTATATTCGAAAAGGTTTGCAAATCTTGGTTCTTTTCATATAGTTCCTTTGATAATTTAATTTTTTCGTTGTACTTATTTTCTAACTCTCTATTCAGTGATATTACTTTTGAATCTTGAAATTCAAGGAAAGACGAGATTAAAATGGGAACAGATATCAGAGTGAAAATTTGGATTGATTTAATAAGGTTTTCTGGAAATTCATATGCGGTATATATCCCTGGAAGAAAAAATATAATTAGACATACCGTAGTATATACTAATCTCGCTTTAAGGCCCCTTATTAGAATTAGATAAATTATTAAAAAGGAAAGTAAGAACCATAAGCTGCTTGCTATTGAAAGGCCATATTTGAAAATTACCAAAGAATAAAGTAATGGAATACCAAAAGCTGTAATGTAAATTGACAATTTTCTTTTTCCAAGAATGCAAAAAATAATTGAAGAGGTATAAATCACTATCTCAGTTAAGTTTATGTAAGTAATTAGTTCTGGGAAATAGTAATATCTATATGGAGTTATAATTATGACCTGTAGAAGTAGGATTACGGCGAACAAGAAATGTAGTTTCCAACTTAAGTCAAAAATCGACTTATTGTTTCGTAAGAGTGACTGAGTTTTTTTTATTGAGAGATTCATTCTGACTTAGTTAAATGTTTGCACCAAATTTTTGATATTAGCGAATTTATGCAAATTGATTTTGTTAGAGAGTGAAATATATGAGCCAAAAATTAGTTATTAAGGAATTGCCTTTTTATTTTTCGATTTTACTCGTTTATTCGGGAAATTTTGTAGATTATAATTTACTGATCACAGCTATGTACTGTATACTTGTATCTGTCACCACTAGAGTTAAAAATAAATTTTAACATCATACAACTTCTAGTATATTTCAAAACCACAGAAAACTTATGGCATCATCAGGTGGTGGTGAACAATGTTCCTTCATCGCAGCTTAAAAATAAACTGGAACGATATTGAAATTTCAATGCTAGTATTATTTCAATAAATATTTTAAGCTAGGAAAAAAAGTTTTATTCCCACTAGTATTGACAAATTCGATGTCGCTCTTTCTCGTATGGATAATCATATGAATCTCGCCTCTAATGCATTCGCCACACGTCAAAATTATATTCATAGTGTCAAAATCCTTATCCAACACTATCAAAAAGTGCCTGAAGATTGTACTGCCGATGAGATTAAAAAATATCTTGTCTATCAAAAAGGTGTTCTCAATACAGCAGCTTTCAATCTTAATATTAGAGTCGCAAGTCTCAAATATTAGTTTCGAAACATTATTAGGAAACTATTTGCACTTCAAATTTTAATTTATCTGGCTGCTTTATATATCCTAATCTCAGTTTTGATATCGCAGTTCTATTATATATCTGACCAAATACCTTTCTATGATATTGGTATCCATTGTCGGTTTACCATTTCTTATATTCCACCTTTTTTGGTTCACTTCCTCAATTATCTCAGTCAAATTATCTATAGGCATTATTTCGCCAGATTTAATTGCTTTTTCAAGCATCTCCAAAAATATAACTCTGTAACTTTTACTCATTTCTTTGTATCGAGCTTTCCAAACATGTGCAGTACACAAATCATTCCTGGTAGTCCACCTACTTGTCAGATTCTGCAGCCAGCGTTTTCACACATTGCCATGCCGCCCGTATTGTGATATTGTACAACACCCATTCATTCAATAATGCCAATTTATTCAGCTCATGTACAACTATAAATACTATATGCACATAGGGAACATTCATCATGGCTTACGGAGTAATTTGAAATATCACAAATAGAAAGCTGAATCAATATTTCGTAAGCAAAAAATCTACCTTTTATGAAGACCTTTTCTTGCCTATGCGCAAGAAAAAATGAGCGAAGAAATAAGCTATGATTGAAAAGTTAAAGTTGGGGCTTTACATAATTGTTATGGGCTTTTTATTTCATTGTTGTCTTAATCGTATGCTATATAGTAGTTACATATTTTTCTACGATAACTTCAATCTCTTTTTCTTCTAAAACTTGATTGCAGCTCTTAGTTACAATATATTTTGTGCCAATACTATTTTTGAAATCAAAGACATCAAGCTTAGTGGTTAATGGTGGATTAACCCCTAGTTTTATTTGGTCAGATCCCAATGTAACGGTAAAATATATGGATTACGATTGGGGTTTGAATGATAAGTAAGTGATTGCACTAATTTTTTACTGGACAGACATACTGCTTATTTTATTAACATACATAGATCATTTACTGATCAATGCAAGCTTTTTTCATGTATTGAAGCTTAAGTTATATAATCACACTTGAGCATTTGATCGCATTGGTATGGTAAAATAAAAACAGCTTCCTTGGTCAGCATTAGTTAACCAAATCTGTCCACCCATTTTGTTTACTACCTTTTTGCAAAAGGCAAGTCCGAGTCCGCTACCTTCGTATTCGGTGCGATTATGGAGCCTTTTAAACATTTCAAAAACTGACTCGTGATATGCAGTATCTATACCTATGCCATTATCTTTTACACAAAACTGATGAAAGCCATCTACTTCACTATAAGTGATATCCACCTGAGGTTCTTCATTTCGATTATACTTTATTCCGTTTATGATAAGGTTTTTAAACACAAGCAGAAGTTTAGTCCTGTCACCATTTACATTGGGAATAGCTGTAGAAATATTTATACGAGCATTTTTAGTTTTAACTTCAAAATCCAACAATCCTTCGACATCCGACAATACTTTTTTGGTATCAACTTGTGTGAATGGAATGTACTGAGATCCCTCTTGCGAGAACTCTAAGACATCTTCTATTAAGTTATTCATTTGCTTAGCATTCCTTTGGATATATGAAGCATATTCCTTTATGTCATTTTTAGAATCAGGTTTATCTAAGGTTCTCTCTAATAATTGTGAGAAGCTTGAGATATTCCTCAGGGGCTCTTTTAAGTCATGAGATGCAATATGAGCAAATCGCTCTAACTCCATATTGGACTCCTTAAGTTCAAGATTGGTTTTCTGTAGTTCTAAAGTTTTATTATTTACTTGTTCTCCTAATTTCTCGTTGAACTGTTTTTTTTGACGATTAGCTCTGTATAATAGAATACTTATTGCAGATAGTAAAAGCAGTAAGAGGGTTGTAGATATTACTATTTTTTTTTGTTGATTTGATATAAGTTCACTTTTCTCTTGTTGTGATCGGAGATAATAATTTTCCTTTTCCTTCTCTTCTAAGTTGTACTTTACATCCAGTCCATTAATAATTTTAATCTTTTGCTCACTAAAAATAGAATCTTTGATAATCATTGATGCTGTATAGTTTGCAATAGCTTTATTGGATTGGCCAGTTTGTTGATAAGCCTCTGCAGCAGCAATATGAATGTCCAATAATAGACTTTTTTGAGTATTCTCTTCTTTATAACTTGTTAATAGTTCTTCTATAATTTTGAGTGACTCCTGATACCTTGACATTTCGTTAAGTAATTGGACAAGTTCAAACTTTGTGGCAATTAATTTTGCTACATCTAAACTTTTAGTTGATAGTTCTATCGCTGACAATAATTTATCTTCTGCTTCTGAGTATTTTTTTTCAGCCTTTTTAGAAAGAGCAAATTGCCTCAATACATAGGACTGATGACTGGCATTGTATGCTTTAGAAAGGGAAGAGGTATAATACTCATCAGCCAGGATGTAGTTTTCTGCTTTTTTAGCTTGGTTAGCAAGATAAAGATCGGGTATGTAATGTAATTTAGAGTCATTACTTCTTTTAGCTACCTCCACTGATTTTACATAGTATATATTTTCTTTCTCTGCATCACCAAGGGCAAGAAAAACATTAGAAATATTCTCAAGAATAAGAACATTCATATAATCTAATTCAATTTCTTCAGCATATGGCAAGGCTTCAAAATACAGTTCTAATGCTCTATCATATAAGCCCAAATTGTAATAATTGTAGCCTAAATTATTAGAAATAGCAACAATAGATCTATCTTCATTTATTGACTTTGCAATTTCTAATGATCTATTGTTATGCTCTATGGACATAAGACGATCTCCTGTACTATCGTAATACAATGCCAGATAAATGAGCGAATTAACTAATCCTTTCTTATAATTAATCTTCTCAGATCTATCATATGCATCTTGTGCATATGAGTATGTTTTATTTATATCAATTCGATTATAGGCGTCACTTAATTTAACCATCAAATCAATAATTGCAATTTCGGAAGTTTCTTCTTTTAGTTGCGCTTGTAATTCTTCGATATTATTATCAACAGCTCCGTTTATAGTAGTCAAAAGATAAAAGAGAAAAAAGAAAATCCAACTTAGTTTCAGCATGAACCTATAGATATGTAATTAGATGAGAAATGATAAAAAGGGCCCTTATCATCCTATGTTTTAAAGTAAATAGTCCAATTTGTCTTAGATAAATAGGTAAAGTATTATGAGGTATACACATTAGATTTTAAAATGGACAGCAATATAATACGTAAGATAATGAATTACTTACAGTTTGTCAATGATCAAAGGTGTAAGCGGTAATTAAATTTGAAGCCAATGAGTTCTTTATCTCATTGAATCAAGAATGATGTATTTGTTTTTTATAAATTACTGTAAGAGTTGTAGCCTTATTAATCTGGGCTGTATCTCATCTATTATTGAATTCTTATTAATAAGATCAATAAGATAACAACTCATCCACCTTGAATCTTACCTTCTCAGCAGAGGGAATCATCGCTTTTTCAAGTTCACTATTAAGCGGGATGGCAGGCATATTCTCAGAGCCGATAATCATGACCGGTCCATCGAGACTTTTGAAGCATTCTTCTTGTATCATACCACATAGGCTTCTGCCGAATGTATTTTCACTTGGTTCTTCTGTTACGACGAGACATTTTTTAGTTTTTCTTACAGATGCAAAGATCGTTTCTTTGTCGAGAGGATTTAGTGTTCTAAGATCAATAACTTCTACTTGATCTGTGATGTCATCAGTCGCATTCATAGACCAGTGTACACCCATACCGTAAGTGACAATAGTGACAGTAGGCTGATCATTATTTTCAGAGATTTCTTGTACAATATTAGCTTTTCCGAAAGGCAGTATGTAATCTTCTGAGGGCTCTATCACTTTTGCTCTCGATGTTCCTGGAACTTTAGACCAATAAAGGCCTTTGTGCTCTAACAAGACGACAGGATTTGGGTCGTGGTATGCTGCTTTTATTAATCCTTTGAGGTCAGCACCATTACTTGGGTAAGCAATTTTTATACCTCTAATATTTGTTAAAACAGATTCTACACTTGACGAGTGATATGGACCACCACTTCCGTAAGCGCCGATAGGTACTCTCAGTATCATACTTACTGGCCACTGTCCATTACTGAGATAGCAAGATCGACTGACTTCTGTAAACAGTTGATTTAGACCAGGCCAAATGTAATCTGCAAACTGTACCTCGACGATTGGCTTAAGGCCTACTGCAGACATACCCACTGTAGAACCTACGATGAACGCTTCTTGTATAGGCGTATTGAACACTCTATCATCACCAAATTTTTGAGCCAGAGTCGCTGCTTCTCGGAATACACCTCCAAGGCGGGCTCCTACATCTTGCCCATACAATAGACACTCTTTATGCTCCTTCATCAATTCTTCGATACCGAATAGGGCACAATCTACCATGACCACTTCATCACTATCGCTAGGAGATCGATCTCCTGATTCTGCGACTATTTCTGTTTCGGCATAATCATGAGTGTATAGATCTGAAGCTTGAGGGTCTTCAGCCTCTTGTGCTTTCGCGAAATCATTACTAACTTTCTTGTACGCTTTCTTAGATAATTTTTCTATTTCTTTATCACTGAATCCATTGCTCAAAAGCAGTTTCTGCAGTTTAGGATATGGGTCGGATTTTCGGGCTTCTTCCAGATCATCTCTATACCATTCCATACGGACTCCAGAAGTGTGATGATTAAGAAGTGGTACTACTGCATGCACGAGAAAAGGACGCCTTTCCTTTCTCATTATATTAATGACCTTCTCTATAGTCTTGTAACTCGCCTCAAAGTCTGATCCATCAATAGTTACAGCTTCCACACCTTTAAATCCTTGGATAAATTCATAAGCGTTTTGTGCTCTTGTTTCTTCGGCATTAGCCGATATATCCCAGCCATTATCTTGTATGATATACAGAATCGGTAGCTGCTTAAGTGCCGCCATCTGAAAAGCTTCTGACACTTCTCCTTCAGTAACAGATGCATCTCCTAATGAGCATACGGTTATCGGAAAGTCCTTATCATCAATGTTAAGTAGTTCCTTGTATTGCATACCCATCGCTGCTCCGGTCGCGGGTATGGCTTGCATTCCAGTAGCTGATGATTGATGAGGTATCTTAGGGTAGTCCTTATGGTTAAAACTAGGGTGAGAGTAGTAAGATCTTCCTCCAGAGAAGGGGTCATCTTTTTTAGCCATTAACTGTAGCATCAGCTGATAAGGTTCTAAACCCATAGCTAATAACATAGCATCGTCTCTATAATAAGGAAAGGCATAGTCCTGTGGCTTAAGCTGCATACCTACAGCTAACTGTATAGCCTCATGTCCTCGAGATGTGGCATGTACATACTTAGAGACAATCTTGAAATTCTCCTCATACATCTCTGACATAGTCTTAGCAGTAGACATTAGTGTGTATGCGGATTCTAATACTCTTTTAGGTATAGATTTAGTAGAGTTTTTTTTTGTCTTAGGCATATATATATGGAGTACTTAGGATTTATTATCAGTAGATACTGATGTAAAATTACAAGCTAACATTTTTTATTTAAAAGTATTAAGCGAATCATACAATTATCCTACTAATGACCTTTTCATGATATAAATGAGAATATTTCATTGCTTTTTATTGACATCAACATAATTAATATAGGGATTTACATTATTAATGTCGCAAGTAGGTGTAATTCTTCTTATTTTGATATTAAGTTAGAGCATAATTTTTAAATATCGCATATCATGAAAAATACTCTAATCTTATTCTTATTAATAATATTGTCATTTGCTTGTAAGCAAGAAAATCAAAAAAATGTATCATCAGATAAAGTATCAGAAATACCCATTAAGATAGATTACCCTGATGCTTTAGATAAAGTCTTTGATAATCATGGGTCTTTAGATAAGTGGAAAACTATGAAATCAATGACATTTGAGATTGTCAAAGAAGATGGTAACGAAAAGACAATGTTAGATCTTAATAGTAGATGTGAAAGGATCGAAGCCAATAATTTTAAGTCAGGCTTTAATGGCAAGGATTATTGGGTAGAAGCAGATACTAGTTATAAGGGTAATGCTAAGTTCTACACTAATCTTATGTTCTATTTTTATGCTATGCCATTTGTATTAGCTGATGATGGAATTGTATACACAGAAGCAGAGCCATTAATTTTTGAAGATGTAACTTATCATGGATACAGAATTTCTTACGACGATGGTGTAGGTATAAGTCCCAAAGATGAATACTTCATCCATTACGATCCTAAGACCTACGAGATGGCATGGTTGGGCTATACTGTGACGTACAGAAGTCAAAAGAAAAGCGATAAGTTAGGATGGATAAGATACAATGACTGGTCTACTTATAATGGATTGAAATTACCTAAGAGTCTCACGTGGTATAAGACAGAAGATAACAAGCCTACTGAGGTAAGAAATACGAGAGAGTTTGTAGGTGTAAAGGTGTCTGAGAATGCATCAGCAGTAGGAACATTTAATGTGCCTGCTGGCGCTAAGATTGTAGAATAAATTTATGGTTATGCATTTAAGTGATCTTATGAGTTTGATTTTTGTCAGGAGACTTAGCTTTTGTTGAATTACATTATAGATTTTTATTTTATTAATTCGTAAAACAAACCTTAATGAAACACTTTATCAGACGCTTTCATCGCGATCCTAAACGCTTCCATGTCTAGTCCAGTTGTAATATTATGCTTATCAAAGTAAGAGATCATATTCTCCATCGGCATATTGCCAGTGAGTTCATCTTTGGCCATAGGGCAGCCACCGTAACCTTTGATAGCACCATCGAAACTTCTGCAGCCAGCTTTATAGGCAGCATGGATTTTTTCCTCCCACTTATCAGGTGTCGTATGTAGGTGTGCATTGAAGTGTGCATCAGGAAATAGCGGTATAAGGTTCTCAAATAAATAGCTAATACTTTTGGGTGTAGATACACCTATCGTATCAGATAGAGAGAACCTACTGATACCCATACTTCTGAGCCTTTCTACATACATCTCGGCTATTTCTACATTCCATATGTCTCCATAGGGATTACCGAAAGCCATGGATATATATATCAATAACTCTTTATTATTCTTGAGAGCTATGGCTTGGATGTCAGCGACTCTCTGTAGTGATTCTTCTATTGTCGCATTGGTGTTTCTGATCTGAAAAGTTTCTGAAATAGAAAATGGATATCCTAAGTATGTGACTTCATCGTATTCTACGGCATCGTGAGCGCCACGACGATTAGCGACAATAACCGACAGCTTAGAGCTGTCACTATCGAGCTTAAGAAGTGGTATCAGGTCGGAAGAATCTTTCATCTGAGGTATCGCCTTAGGAGACACAAAACTACCTACATCTATGGTATCAAAACCCACTTTCAATAATTGATTGATGTAGGTGGCTTTAACCTCTGTAGGAATGAAATCTTTGATGCCTTGCATGGCATCGCGAGGACACTCTATTAGCTTAAGTTTGTCTTCAGTCATTCTATGTCTGTATAACGCCTACATTAAATTTCTCTACTGGTGCATGATTAGCGGCTTCTATACTTCTGGATATTATACGTCGTGTATCAGCGGGGTCTATGATACCGTCAGTCCATAATCTTGCTGCTGCATAATATGGAGAAGTCTCTTCTTCATACTTAGCGGATATACGATCGAATATTTCTTGCTGTTCCTTTTCTGTTGGTTCTTCACCTCTGGCTTTCATACTACTGACTTGAATCTGCATGAGAACTTTAGCGGCTTGCTTGCCTCCCATCACAGCTATTCTCCCAGAAGGCCATGAGAATATAAATCGTGGATCATAAGCCTTGCCACACATTGCATAATTACCTGCGCCATAAGAGTTGCCTAACACGATGCTGATCTTAGGGACGGTACTATTAGATACAGCACTGACCATCTTAGCACCATCTTTAATAATGCCACCATGCTCAGAACGACTGCCTACCATAAAGCCTGATACGTCATGTAAGAAGACAAGCGGTATTTTCTTTTGATTACAATTCATGATAAAGCGGGCTGCCTTATCTGCACTGTCAGAATAGATGACACCACCAAATTGCATTTCTTTTTTGGCAGTCTTTACGACTTCTCGGTTATTGACAACTATTCCTACTGACCATCCATCTATTCTTGCGTAAGCACATATAATCGTCTGTCCATATTCTGATTTATACTCTGTCCATTGTCCATCATCGATGATAGAGCTGAGAAGTTCTCTCGTGTCATATGGCTTGGTCCTTTCTGCAGGAAAATTTTGATATAAATGTTCTACAGTATTCTTAGGATCGACACTTTCGATTCTATCGAATCCTGCCATCTCTCGACTGCCAAGATTAGAGAATAGATCTCTGATGGTATCTATGCATTCCTGATCATTTTCGCATTTGTAATCTACATCTCCTGATATGGCGGTCTGGGTGTGTGCTCCACCTAGTGTTTCCTTATCTACATTCTCTCCTATGGCTGCTTTTACAAGATAAGGGCCTGCCAGAAAAATACTTCCAGTACCTTCTACAATCAATGCTTCGTCAGACATTATAGGTAGATAAGCACCACCTGCAACACAACTGCCCATTATAGCAGATATCTGTGGGATGCCCATCGACGACATGACGGCATTATTACGGAATGTTCTTCCGAAGTGTTCCTTGTCTGCGAATACCTCATTCTGTAATGGAAGAAATACACCGGCACTATCTACTAAATAGACAATCGGAAGTCTATTCTCTAGTGATACTTCTTGTGCTCTCAGCGTCTTCTTGCAAGTCATAGGAAACCAAGCTCCTGCTTTAACAGAAGCATCATTAGCTACGATAACTGCCAATCTGCTTTTGATGTGAGCCAGTCCTGTGACGACACCCGCAGAAGGGCACCCACCATGCTCTGTGTACATGTCATATGCTGCAAAAGCCCCTAACTCCATGAAGTAAGAACCATCATCTATAAGGGCATCAACTCTCTCACGAGCTGTCATCTTTCCTTTGGCTCTTTGCTTGTCGAGTTTCTTCTCTCCTCCACCAAGATGTATCTTCTCTAATCTTCTTTTCATAGCGGATATAGACAGTTTCATCTCATCTTCATTCTTGCTGTGTTCTATGTTTATTTTAGCCATATGGATGTGTGCTTAAACTTGATTTATGATAGTGTAAAGATAGCCGACTATTTCAGATATAAAAGGTGATAGCAGTCAATGATGGTAGTGTCTGTAAGACACTATCCTATTATATTAGATCTGGACAATATTTTTCAAAAATGTCGTTATAGTATGTATAACTTATAATGTTAGCAGGGCTGTTAATCATTGTATCGTATGAAGCCATTAGTCATAGTGCTGTTGTGTATTGTATCTTGTGATCTATCAGGACAATTTAGAATAGAAAAGATCGGTGTTGTCGCTGGAGTGCATAGAATTACGGCCTCCTATAATCATCTCAAGGATGATTACTGGATTAAGAAATCCAGAAGCTTAACTCGACTTAGAGTCGGTTCTAAGGTCTCATATCCACTTATTGGAAGATTATCTATGGAAGCTGGTGTATTATTAGATAACCTCGCCTTTTATAATCGGGGAGATAGAGTCTCTTATTATATGGTAGGTACTGATAATGAGTTGACAATCGAGCAGCACAGTATGGTAAAACTTGGTGTTCCTTTGACATTATTATTGCGGACTTATCAGACCGAGGCATGTGTTACTTTTGTAAAGCTGACTTTTAATAATCAAATTACAGTATATGAGAAGGAGCAATTCGGAAAGATGATAGGGGAGTATAATGCGAGATATACTGCATCATCTCAATTAAGTAATAGCCGTTCAGATTTTAATTTTTCTAACTCTGATTTAGAATTTTCGTTTGGGACATATCTCAATATCAAAGGAATAGATGCACAGTTTGCATTGGAGCCAAAGTTCTCTTTAGTTAACTACATCGCTGCTAATGAAGTCAATACAAGCCCAGATCTCAAGCTTTATGATGGTCATACAAGAATATTTGGAGCTATAGGATTTGAGGTGACGATATATAAGCTTATTGAGTAGCGAATCTGTAGTATTTAATGGCATTATTAATTACTCGTAAATTACTATATCCAAGGTTTGATTAGTGCAATTTTGAAATTATATTTTTTCACAAAAACAATAAAATGAAAACTAAATTATTTCTAACTACAGTTTTATTTACTGTTATATCAACGATTGGAGTGTCTCAGGAAATAACAATATTTAATGGCTTTTGGGGGTATCAATACTATCAAGATGATACTCAAATATCAAGGAAACAAGCAGTTGCTTTAATATCGAGTGATAAGGAATCTGAAAAACTATGGAAAAAATCAAAGAGTCATTTAGGTATTGCTTTTGCAGCATTAGGTGCAGAAATAGGTTTTGCAATATGGAGTGGAACTAGGGCAAATAATAATGAAAGCCAAACACTTCCACTAATAGGTGTTATAGGTAGTGCAGGAGTAGCTATAGGATATGCATTGTCTTCTAATAACCTTAAGAAAAAAGCTATACTTAAGTACAATAAAAATCAAGATGTAAGCTCGTTGATATTAGGACCCACGTACAATGGGATGGGGTTAGTCATGAGTTTTTAGTGTTCATCTTTTTGAGAGTAAGAGTAAGAGTAAGATAGTCCGACCGAGAAAAAGAAAGGTATCAAATAAAAAACCGAAGCCACTCACGCGACTTCGGTTTTTGTTTTATTATTCTAATTGATTAGATTATCAATGATAATTACAGGGCTTTAACTACAACGCAGGTATACGTAAAGTCTGTCCTGGGTGTATAATATTCGGATCTTTTAGCATAGGCTGATTAGCTTCGAAGATAGTCGTGTATTTCATCGGGTCTCCGTAGAATTGCTTAGCGATCTTAGATAGAGAGTCTCCGCTTTGAACTTCATACATCTGAGATTCTGGCTTAGCAGGTTCTACACTGACTACTGATATACGATCGTCTATAGCAGCGACACCTTCCATATTGCCTAATATGAGAATAGCCTTTTCTCTTGCAGCTTGTGTTCCTGCTTCGCCATATACTTTGACGACATCGTTTTCTATTTCTACATCTATATTTTTGATACCTACATTGGCACTATAGAGAACACCTTCGAGAAGGCCTTCGAGCCTGTTGTTAGCTTCTGCTTCTGATCTTGCTTTAGCTTCGTTTCTGGCAGCAGTTTCCTTTAATGCCTTTGACCCACTTCCTTTTAAAAATGAAAATAAACCCATTTGATTATTTGATTTTGTTATTTGATATAAAAATAATTTCGGTGGAAGTAAATAGTTCTTCGACCCAAGAAAAGGAACGCTATTATTTATTTTTTAGTTCACTTTTCAATTAATTGCATTAATACAAGAACCCAAATAGCCATAATGGAATTTTTGAGCCTATTCCGATGACCGTTTCATCGACGACAATGTAACTGTTGTCGAGGTCAGCAATTTGACTATAGCTTTTCTTAGAGCCACCAACTTCGATTATGTGCTTGTTATTTATTATAAAGTCTCCTTGCTTGGATAGATTTATGGGGTGTACTTGTGATACTTGATTTACAAAAAAAGTCTCTCTCAATGTTCCTTTATTGACTTGACTTTTATTGATCATATAGAGTAAGTTCGGGTTGTCCATATAGATCTTATCAGGTCTGGATAGGAGAGAGTAAGATTTGCCCTCATGCCACATTAGCTTAAGTATAGAAGCGCTGTCAAGATAATGGAGATAGTTATTAAGTGTAGCTCTATTTAGCTCCATGCTGCCGGCCAGCTTTGTAGCGTTGGGTTGGAATGGAACTTGGGTTGAGAGTACATAGATGAGCTTTCTCAGCTTAGCAGCATAATGTATATCTGTGTTAAGGATAAGCGGCATATCTGATTCTATAATGAGATTAGTCACATTATTAAGTTTATGGTGATATGAGCTTAATCCTTCTAGATAGAAAGGGTAGAAGCCGTGTTCTAAGTAGTCCTGAAAGTACTGTAGTGGTTTCAGTTTATTAGCGATATCATGAGCTATGGAGGTATGATTAGTAAGTAGATCTGTAAGTTTTATTTTTTCTAGACTATGTCTCGTTTCTATATTAAGATATTCTCTGAATGATAGCCCTGGCATATCATAGATGACCGCTCTTCTGCTTAGATCTGCTTTCCCTCTCTGCACCTCTAATGCTGATGATCCAGAGACTACAATATGAAGATCTTTTATCTTGTCATTAATGTTCTTAAGCTCCTTGCTCCAGTTTTCATATTTATGTATCTCGTCGATATATAGATGTGTACCTCCTTTCTGAGAATGCAACTTGGCGATCTCTATAATACTGTATTGGGCTACAGCCATATCATCCATCGAGACATATAATGCCTTGGGATCTAACTGGAATTGTTCTTTAATATGTTGCAATATCAGAGTTGTCTTACCCACACCTCTTGCGCCTAGTATGAATAGTAGCCTCTCATTCCAATCTATGCTATCCATAAATCCTCTTCTGAAGTCTGGCAATGGACTTGCGAGGATATTTTGGTATTCGTTGTAGATGTCTTGCATATTATGATTGTTAAAGTAATCAAATATTAACCAGATTGATTATTACACTAACCAAATTACGCAAATTTTACCTGTGATTCAAGAAATGACTATATTTTGATTAGAATAATAATCAATTAATTTATAAAAATGATTGTTGTAATATACAAAAGTATATAAAATTGATTGTTGTAGTAATCAAAGTAAAATACATAATGCTATTATTGATAGAATCATAAGATATATCTACCTTTAGCCATTATTTAGATATGCGAACAATAGGCTTAATACTGTATTTTCTATTTGCTTTTCACGGATTGACCGATGATGCAAAGCAGATTAGTGATGCTTGTGGTGATCTGCCAGAACAGGAATCAAATGAAGCTATCATAGAATATGGCGAGAGTTTCTTAGCTCAATTATCAAAGCGACTTTCTAAGAAATCCAACAAGTTAAGTCAACTCAAAGCATTTGAAGCTTTTTATAAAATAGAAGATAATCCAAGGTTTTGGGCAGCTAAGAACAGCGTAACTCAGAATTCTGCCGATAATGGCCCAAAGGTCAATCCTGCAATATTGGAACATACATTCTATAATTCATTATTCTTTCCACCAGATAAAGAAGACGATGCCTATATGGCATAAGTAGAATTCTATTTCTGTAGAATTTCGCTTCTTACTCAGACATTATATATCTGAGTTATAATACATTCATAAACAACATTTTATATATGGGACAAACGATTGATTTGTTAATCATTGAATTTGTCTTATTAAAACTATATTTGCGGAGTTTTTCGCAAAAAAATCATAAAAAATGCAAGGTAAAGGTTTAATAAAAACATTTTTGGTACTGCTCATCTTAGTGAGTTTGTTACAGTTGTTCTACATGTTTCCGACAAGGAAGGTAGAGAGACAAGCTGCAGAATATGCAGATTCAGTAGCAGCGACATACACTGGTGATCAAGCATTCGAAGCTCGTAAGACAGCTAAGATGAATTACCTTGATTCTATATCTTCAGAAGACATAATGACTATTCCATTAATAGGAAAGTTCTCTTATGAAGATTTGAAATCAAGACAATTGGCTCTTGGTCTGGATCTTAAAGGTGGAATGAGTTCTGTACTTCAAGTAGACTTGAAAGATCTTCTCGTAAGATTATCTAGAAATAGTAAAGATGAGAACTTCAGAACTGCCCTTAATGCAGCGGAGAAAGGACTCGAAAGCTCACAGAATGATTTCATAACATTATTCAGAGATGAGTACTTTAAGGTCAAAGGTGAGAAGAAAAGTTTAGCCTCTATATTTAAGAGAGATGCTTCTATGAGTGAAGTTGTTAATCTCGATATGAATGATACTGAGATAATCAGAATCTTAAGAGAGAAAGCAGATGAGACAGTTAACTTAACATTCGGAAGACTAAAGCAGAGAATAGATAAGTTAGGAGTTGTACAACCTAATATCTCGTTAGATAACGCAAGAGATTTGATCTTAGTAGAATTGCCAGGTGTCGAGAATCCTGAGAGAGCTAAGAGTTTCTTACAAGCAAGTGCAGCACTAGAATTCTGGAACACTTATAGACCGTCAGATCCTACAGTTACAGGCAAGTTAGTCGAAGCAGATAGAATACTTAAAAGCTTACAGACAGGAGAAGAATTAGAAGCTAATCAAGAGGCACAATTCGATACGATATATACGCCTGTCCTTGATACAATAGGTAACACAACAGGAGATTCTACAATGTCTATTCAGCCTAAAGCTGTAGATCCATTTGCTAATCAAGGTCCATTGTTGTCACTAATGACTATAAATAATGGAACAAGAAGTAATGTTGCTTTTGGATACACAGAGAAGAATAAGCGCAAGGCCGTATTAGATATGTTAAATACGCCAGAGGTAAAATCTATATTTCCTTCAGATTCCAAATTCCTTTGGTCTAAGTCTCCAGAAACTTTTGGTGACGATGGTGGTGTGCCAGAATACGCTCTGTATTTAATTAGAAAACAAGGTACATCTGACAAGGCACCGATAGAGGGTGATGTAATCACACGTACAAGTAGTGGTCCTAATCCAACAGGTCAGATCGGCGTAAATCTTTCTATGAATAATAGGGGAGCGCAGAGATGGGCTGAGATGACAACAGAAGCGTATAACAATGGTGGAAGAGAGATCGCAATCTGTATAGATGACGAAGTTGTATCAGCACCAGGTGTTAATAATGGTCCGATTACTGGAGGGTCTACGGAGATAACAGGTAACTTCTCAATACAAGAGGCACAAGATTTTGCCAACATACTTGAGGTAGGAAAGCTACCTGCCAAGTTGAAGATTATACAATCACAGACAGTAGGTCCATCACTTGGACTTAAGAATATTAACAGTAGTATTAAGGCACTTTTAATAGGTTTCATTATCGTACTATTATTCATGGTGTTCTACTATGGAGGTGGAGGTATAGTATCTATCCTCGCATTATTACTGAATGTCTTTTTCATATTTGGAGCATTGGCCTCTTTCGGTACAGTATTGACATTACCTGGTATAGCAGGTATCGTATTGACTATCGGTATGGCGGTAGATGCTAACGTTATCATCTACGAAAGAATCCGAGAGGAAGTCAGGTCTGGTAAGACCATGCTGGCCTCAATTAGTGATGGTTTTAAGAATTCATATTCTGCCATTATAGATGCTAATGTCACGACGATACTTGTTGCAATGGTACTTTTCTATTTCGGATTAGGTCCGATTAAAGGTTTCGCAACAGTATTAATTATAGGTGTATTGACATCATTATTTACTGCAGTACTTGTAGGTAAGATGATGATCGACTGGTGGACGAGAGGCGATAGAAATATAGCTTTCTGGACAGCACCTTCTAAGAATGCATTCTCTAATCTTAACATCGATTGGATGGGTAAGAGAAAGATCGCTTATGTAATATCTGGAGTACTCTTATTAGTAGGTATGGGAAGTATGATTACTAAGGGATTTGACCTTGGAGTAGATTTCAAAGGAGGTTATTCTTATAATATCAAATTTGATGATAGTAAGAGTGTAGATGCACAGACATTACGATCAGGATTAGCGCAATACTTAGGTTCAGAGCCTGTAGTCAAAGCCGTAGATACAAGAAATACTTTCAATGTTGTAACCGATTACCTTATCAATGATAACAGTGATGGTGCTGCAGTTACGGCTATGGAAAAGTTACATGAAGGCTTATCTGCTATAACTGGTGCAACTGCAACATTTGATCAATTCAAAGATTCTGAAATACCAGGAGATATTACTATTACAAGTTCGAGTAAGGTAGGTCCTACCATTGCAGATGATATCAAGACGAGTTCATTATATGCAGGTCTATTCTCATTACTATTAATCTTCTTATACATCTTTATCAGATTTAATAAGTGGCAGTTTAGTATGGGTGCCGTTGCGGCATTATTCCACGATTCATTAATTGTATTAGGTATATTCTCATTATTGTGGAATGTGATCCCTATTTCATTAGAAGTAAATCAGGCATTCATTGCAGCGATATTGACGGTAATAGGTTATTCTATAAATGATACGGTTATTGTATTCGATAGAATAAGAGAATACTTAGGTATCTATACACAGAAGCCTGTCGATGAAGTATTAAATATGGCTATTAATAGTACATTCAGTAGAACGATAATAACATCAGTAACGACGATTGTTATGCTTATTCCATTATTTATTTTTGGAGGAGGAAGCATTAAAGGATTTGCTTTTGCGATTATCATAGGTATTCTTGTAGGTACATACTCTTCTATATTCGTGGCAACGCCTATAGTAAGAGATTTATCTAAGAACTTAAGTATGAAAAGTAAAACTAAGACAGTAGCTAAGAAGAGTTTCTCTTCTGCAGCAGAATCTGCTAAGTAATATTAAGTTATATATTAGAAGCTATAGAGGCTGTATCATTATTGATGCAGCCTCTTTTTTTAGGCTCTAAGTTGATTAGTGTGGAAAATGCTATTTTGGGCGGTAAAAAAGCCATATGAATAGTGAGAAGATATTTGAACTTGCCTTAGGATTAGAAACGCCATGGTTTTTGAGTAAAGTTGAGTTAGAGCAAGAGGGAGGGAAAAA
>ENA-ORXM01002671-ORXM01002671.1-marine-metagenome-genome-assembly--contig:-NODE-2671-length-19907-cov-3.615431_pt1 | contig 19907 bp, 19 predicted proteins | sample MGYA00237867_ERZ511480 | MGnify/ENA primary metagenome ERZ511480 (study PRJEB26309, sample SAMN06266103) | marine metagenome | isolation source: Algal blade | place: United Kingdom:Sidmouth, United...
TATAATCAATTTTTACCTTTGCAGATTTACATTCCACCAACAATACAGGCTGCAATGTTTTATCAAAAACCAAAATGTCACAACGTTTGGTCATCGTATTTACTTCTAAGCCCATTTCTGCACGAATTCTATTCTTAGGATATCCTTTTTCTTCAATTAAATAATGCAAAATCAATTGACGAACAATTTCTTCTGGAGTTAATACCAAATACTTTTTTCTAATGATTCCAAAAATATACTTTTCAGCATTGGTATATTCAATATCTAATTTAGACTGATATTTTAACAAATTGATTGCTAATAACATTCCTGTATTTTTTAATTAAACAACTTTACACAATTTCATTTTTTTCCTGCAAAAAAAAAGCAATAAATAAGCACATTAACATATATTTACGAGAAGATGTTAAACATAGCTCTAAAACTGTCATTCGTCGCAAATCTAAAAAAAAGTGCTCTATTTCCTTTATCATTGTGTTATGAAATTGATAGTCAATTAATATCTTGTTAGAGAAGGCCTATTCCCAACTCTTGTGCTTCTCAAATTAGACTAGATGATAATCAGACCCCCACTCTGTATTTATTTAAGAATAAACTTAATCAAAAAGACATCGAATACATGATCTTCTTTTTGGGGTTATCAGCGAACATCGCATTCTATCATGCGTCAAAACAAACATTAAACCATGTTTGGCTTTTGCAGTATACTCCCTTGGTTTTCCTTTTCTTATATAAATTTACTTCGATTTTATTTAAATCATTTATTATAAACATTTTAACTCAAATTTCAATGAAAAACATTCTTAAAAGCAGTTGCATCAATTATTTATTTATACTTTTTTTTATTGGAGGCATTTTAGATAATAGCCATGCACAATTTTCGAATAATGGAGCCAGAAAGTTCATTACTGTCACGAATCCTACCACTAGTACTACATGGATAAAAGGGGAAACCGTCATTATACAATGGAACACTAATGTTTCAGCTAATGCTAATGTGAGAATTTTATTATACCAAGGAAACACCCTTGTTAATTCTATAGTTAATATAACCCCTAACTATGGTTATTACACCTATTCTGTTCCCACGTCCTTGACAAATGGAAGCAATTATCGTGTTCGGGTTTTCGATATTGCTAATCCTTCCGTTGGAGATTTTAGCGATTTCTTTACCATTACCACAAATACACCTACAATTAATATAACCAATCCTACAGCTAGTACAGTTTGGACAACAGGTCAAAATCATACCATCCAATGGACTAGCAATATTGCTTCTAATGCTAGTCTTAGGATCTTCTTGTATAGAGCAAATCCAAATGGAGGGGTTACACTTGCAGCTCCTGTTGCCAACTTTATACCTAACAGTGGATCGTATACTTACGCTGTCCCTAACTCATTGATTAGTGGTAGTTACCGCCTACAAATCTATGACATTGCTAATAATTCTACACTTGATTATAGCGATTTCTTTACGATTAATAATAGTAATCCTACAATTAATATAACCAATCCTACAGCTAGCACAGTTTGGACAACAGGTCAAAATCATACCATCCAATGGACTAGTAATATTGCTTCTAATGCTAGTCTTAGAATCTTCTTGTATAGAGCAAATCCAAATGGAGGAGTCACACTTGCAGCTCCTGTTGCCAACTTTATACCTAACAGTGGATCGTATACTTACGCTGTCCCTAATTCATTGATTAGTGGTAGTTACCGCCTACAAATTTACGACATTGCTAATAATTCTACACTTGATTATAGCGATTTCTTTACGATTAATAATAGTAGTACTAAGTCTAAAAGACTTGCTAGTACTTCTTTAGAAAACTTAGAAGATTTAAAAGAAAAAGGCATGATAGAGTCAATTCTTCTGGCTCCAAACCCTCAAGTACAAGGAGTACCGTCTACTCTTTTCATTGAATCTAACCAGGCAACAACAGGTAAAGTAATTGTATCAGATATTACAGGTAAAGTGATCTATCAAAAAGCCATTAAATTGACTGAAGGTAGCAACCAAATTAATACAGCCTCGATTGCAGAGAAGGGAATTTATTTGGTATCCATTCAAACGGCTAATAGTACTAAAAGTCTAAAACTAGTAGTTCAATAGCAAATTTTTCAACTACTAGTTTTACAGCAAAAATAATAGCTCAATTATTACAAGAGGCGTGGAACAAAACCCATAGCCTCTTGTTTTTTTTCTTTAAAACATACTTTTGATTTCGAAGTGGAATAAATCATTAATTTTTAATAACAAAAAATATAGTTGTTGAATAGTATGCTTATTCAAAGATTTTGTCATTGTAGTATAATTAATCACAACAAAGGTAGTGCTAATCTTCAAAGATTTTTTATATTTGCGGCTATTGCAAATTCTAAGGTTCAAAATTAATCTTAGAATTAACCGTACTTAGAATATGTTATCAGAACATATTCACTTTAGAATTAAACAGAATATACTATTCAAACATGAAACTATCGCAGTTTAACTTTAACCTTCCAGATAAACTTATTGCTGAATATCCTGCTGAACGTAGGGACGAATCCAGATTAATGGTCGTCAATAGAGCAGAAGGAACTATATCTCATCATGTCTTTAGAGACGTCCTTGATTTTTTTGACGATGGAGATTGTTTTATCTTAAACAACACCAAAGTATTTCCAGCTCGTTTGTATGGACAAAAAGAGAAGACAGGAGCTAGAATTGAAGTTTTCTTGCTTCGTGAATTAAATGAAGAAATGAAATTGTGGGATGTATTGGTTGATCCAGCTCGTAAAATTCGTGTTGGCAACAAACTTTACTTCAATGACGAAAATGGTGCTGAGATATTAGTAGCAGAGGTTGTTGACAATACAACTTCTAGAGGAAGAACTATCCGTTTTCTTTACGATGGTAGTGACGCAGAATTCAAAGCACACTTGGATAAATTAGGACATACACCATTGCCTAAATATATCAATAGACCTGCTGAAGATTTAGACAAAGAGCGTTACCAAACTATTTATGCTTCGGAAGTAGGTGCTGTTGCTGCTCCTACCGCTGGTTTACACATGAGCCCAGAAGTTATGAAGCGTTTAGAAATCAAAGGAATTAACTTTGCTCGTTTAACCTTGCATGTTGGTTTGGGAACCTTCCGTAATATTGAGGTGGAAGATTTGTCAAAACACAAAATGGACGCAGAATATTTCAAGATTGACCAGCCTACTTGTGATATGGTTAACAGTACTATCAAAAATGGTGGTAGACGTTGTGCTGTTGGGACAACTTCTATGCGTTCTATTGAATCTGCTGTTTCTGCACATGAAATGCTAAAACCCGCTGAAGGATGGACGAATAAATTCATTTTCCCTCCTTACAACTTTAGTATTGCAGATTCAATGATTACCAACTTTCATTTACCTAAGTCTAGTTTAGCGATTATGGTTTGTGCTTTTGGTGGTTACGACTTAATCATGGAAGCTTACGAAGAAGCGATCAGAGAAGAATATCGTTTCTTTAGTTACGGAGATGCTATGTTGATTATCTAATCCATTGCTCTTTTTAGAAAAGAAACAACAATATATTAGAGACTGCTTTAAATAAAGCAGTCTTTTTTTTGTTATACCCAAACAACAAAAGTATTTTTGTGGCAAACACTACATTCAACCAACAACGAATATAAATTATCATGACAGGAACAAAATACATCTACTTACTACTTGTATGTGCTATATTAGGAAGCGCTTGTAACAAAAAAACTACGACAAATAATACAACTCCTGAATCTAAAAATGCTGAAAAAACAATTAGCCCTGTAGGTTCTTGGACCGTCATTAGCTTTCCCACAGACCCTAAAGATGGGAAGACTCCCAATACTCAGAAATCCTATGTTGTTAATTTTGATGCTGACAATTCTATGGGGATTACTTTAGATATTAATACTTGTGGCACTTCTTATAAAGTGAAGGATGGTATGATTTCTTTTCAAGAAGGCATGACTTGTACAGAAGCGTGTTGCGATAGCAAAGAAGCTACTTTTTTAACTAGCCAGTTTAAGGGTAGTCTAAAATATTCCATTGAAGGCCCTACGATGACAATCAAAACGGATAAAGGTGATATTCAATTAATAAATAACAAAGATGGTATTATTGGAACTTCTTGGACTGCTGTAAGTTATAAAAACTTTAAAAGCGATGAACCTAGTAAGTTTCAAAAAACATATCGCCTAAGTTTTAGCAAAAACAGAGTTAATTTAAATTTAGATGTCAATGCTTGTAATACTGAAATTACTTATGCACCACAAATCTCTACGCTTGAACTTCCCAAACCAATGGGATGTACTCGTAAATGTTGTGATAGCGAAGAAGGTGTTGCCTTAATGAATAACTTAAAAGGAAAAATTGTCTATAAAAAGACAGGCAAGCAACTAACTTTAAATACCTCTACACAAGAAATTAATTTCGTACTTTACAAAGAAGTTTCTAAAGAAGAATAAGATATTTTTTTGTTCTTTGACAACGAAGTTGTTTAAAAATAGGGTTGTGTAAAAAGAGATGTCACTTAGCATTTCAACTCATTTTCAAACAATTTCAACAACAATAAAAAACTGTTCACTCAATAGCTAGATATTTGAATTTATGCAAGCATTAACAATAGCAGACAAAACACTTCAATCTCGATTGTTTACTGGTACAGGTAAATTTGCTTCCAGTCTAATGATGCGAGATGCTTTATTGGCTTCGGAATCCGAGCTGGTCACAGTTGCACTCAAACGAGTAGATATTAAAAATGAAGAAGACGATATATTAACACATCTTAATCATCCACACATCAACTTATTGCCCAATACTTCTGGTGCTAGAACCGCTAAAGAAGCTGTTTTTGCGGCTCAATTAGCCCGTGAAGCATTAGAAACCAACTGGCTAAAGCTAGAGATTCATCCAGACCCTAAGTATTTGATGCCAGATCCTATTGAAACACTATTAGCTGCGGAAGAGTTGGTTAAATTAGGTTTCGTCGTCTTACCTTACATCCATGCAGACCCTGTGCTTTGTAAGCGATTAGAAGAAGTTGGTGTACAAGCAGTGATGCCTTTAGGTTCACCAATTGGGAGTAATAAAGGGCTTAAAACGATTGATTTCCTAGAGATTATTATAGAACAAGCCAATGTTCCTGTCATCGTAGATGCAGGGATTGGCAGCCCTTCTGATGCGGCAAAGGCAATGGAACTGGGGGCAGATGCCGTTCTAGTCAATACAGCTATTGCTGTTTCTGACCACCCAATAGAGATGGCAAAAGCTTTCAGGTTGGGGGTTCAAGCAGGGCGTATGGCTTACGAAGCGCGCTTGGCTAGTCCTTTTAACCATGCCAATGCTAGTAGTCCATTGACTTCTTTTTTGGATTAAATATATTCTCTTAATTAGAATAGACATCCTTGTCAATTGTAAGACAAGGATGTCTATTTATTTTATAATAAAAAAAGACTATATAGGGGACAGATTTCTAATAGATGAACAGCAAAACATTCATAAGGCTTATTGTCGAAAAAATTTGGGGGATCATATCCCTGTAGCAGAAATTCTAACATGGAAAGTGCTCTAAATAAAAGTTTATCCCCAAACTAAAAGTAAGACTTTATAAAAAAAAGCATAACTTCGGCTGAGAAAATAACATTTGCTAAAATTATAGACAATGAAATCAATCACTCAGTTTAGTTCTTGGGTTCTGTTATCCTTCTTTTTCCTCTTTAATGCTTGTAAGGAATCTTCTCCTATTATAGAAGACTCTAAACCTGTTTTTGATATTACAAAGCAAGTGGTAAGCGATTCAGCAATGGTCGTTTCAGCACATCCTTTAGCTACTGCTGCTGGTTTAAAAATTCTTAAAAAAGGAGGGAATGCTATAGATGCAATGGTCGCTGTTCATTTTGCATTGGCTGTTGCCTATCCTCGTGCAGGCAATCTTGGAGGTGGTGGTTTTCTGATTTATAGAGATAAAACAGGAGCAACAAACACGCTAGATTTTAGAGAAAAAGCGCCAAGTACTGCTCATAGAGATATGTATTTGGATGCACAAGGAGAAATTATTGATTCTTTGAGCTTGACAGGTCACTTAGCTTCAGGTGTTCCAGGATCGGTAGAAGGTATGTATGTCGCTCATCAGAAATATGGAAAATTGCCTTGGAGTGATTTAATACAACCTGCCATTGATTTGGCACAGAATGGTCTCAAAGTAACAAAACGAGAAGTAGAAGCCTACAACGAGCATATGTGGTTGTTCAAGGAGTTTAACCCACACAAAAATGCCTTTGTTAAAGAAACAGCATGGAAAAAGGGAGAAATTCTAGTGCAAAAAGACTTGGCAGAAGTGCTAAAAAGAATTCAAGAAAAAGGACGAGCTGGTTTTTATGAAGGCAAAACGGCAGATTTGATCGTGCAGGAAATGAAAAAGACAAAAGGCATCATTTCTCACGAAGATCTAAAAAACTATAATGCTGCGTGGAGAATGCCCATTCAATTTGAGTACAAAGGCTATAACATTATTTCAATGCCACCACCTTCTAGTGGAGGGGTTTGTTTGGCAGAGTTGTTTAATATGGTAGAGCCTTACCCAATGGAAAAATGGGGTTTTCAATCTGCCAAGAGTATCCACTTATTTACAGAAGCAGCACGTCGAGCCTATGCCGACCGAACAGAACATCTAGGAGATTTAGACTTTTATCCTGTTCCTGTAGAAGTACTCAGCAGCCAAGCTTATGCAAATATGCGAATGCAAAATTATGTAGATAGTATGGCTACACCAAGTGATAGCATTTCTCATGGCAATCCTTATCCAAAGGAAAGCGAGCAAACGACACATTATTGTGTGGTTGATGCTGAAGGCAATGCCATTTCGGTGACAACGACTATTAATTCAAATTTTGGTAGTAAAGTAATTGTTGAAGGGGCTGGCTTTTTTATGAATAATGAAATGGATGACTTTAGCTCCAAACCTGGGGTACCCAATCAGTTTGGCTTATTAGGAAACGAAGCCAATGCGATTCAACCACACAAACGAATGTTGAGTTCTATGACTCCAACCATTGTCGAAAAAGAAGGGCAATTTTTTATGGCAGTAGGTAGCCCTGGTGGTTCCAAAATTATTACTACTGTTTTTCAAGTAGTTACCAATGTTATTGATTATAAATTGCCTTTAAAAGATGCGGTTCACAAACCTCGTTTTCACTTTCAGTGGTTACCAGACTTATTGTATCATGAGGAAGGTGCTTTCTCCGAAACATTATTAACTGAATTAAAAAATAGGGGACATAGTCCTAAATCTAGAGCCGCAATTGGTCAAGTCGAAGCTATTCTTCGCTTACCCAACGGACAACTAGAAGGGGTTAGTGATATTCGTGGTGACGATGATGCACAAGGTTTTTAATTTATCACTAACCAATCTACCAAGGTATATAAAGCGTATCTCTATCATAAGCTAGATAAGTAAAAATGCCGTAACCTCCTTCTATGTTAGAGATAATTTTAGAAGACTCTACAAAAGGATTTAGATTCGCATTTTGGGCTGCTCTTGTTGTTTCTAAATAATTATAATAAGCTTCGTCGATGTGGTAAATTGTTCCTATCAAGGTATCTGTTCTATAAAATTGATACCCACTAGCATATCCAACTTCTCCTGTTGAAAACAAGGCTTGGTCGTACAAAACTTGATCGAAATAAGGGTTTGTTGCTACGTAGTTCAAAAAAGTACTATTGTCCCTTTTCGACAAAGAGGCTTCATGTAGTGTCATTCTATAATAATTGAATGTATTCAAATCATCTTGACAAGCCAAAAAGCAATAGGCAACTGTATCTTGGTTGAACTCTGTCTGAAAAGTAGTAATTGGGACCACCGAAATAGCCTTTGTTGTTGCTGTAATTTGGCGATTACTTAAAGTGTCCCATACTTCTAATGTAAATGTATTATTCAGACCTAATGGACAAATTGTATTAGAACCATAATTGAAAAATCGAGTAGAATCTGAATTCCAGTAAGGCAAAATACTACTGCAACCACTACCACTATAAGGGGCTTCTTTCAAGGTATCTTTAAGACCATTTTGAGTAATAATAACGATAGCATTTCTTACAAAAGGGCAAATATTAGTTACCTCAAAATAATTTTTGGTCTCTGTCAACATCAACCGATACGGCTGTCCTTCCTCAATATAACATTCAACTACTAAGTTATTATCAGAATCATCAAACTCTATATCTATCGTATTTTCTAACTTCTGACAGGCAGAGAATAAACTTAAAAAGACTATTAAAACAAGAAACACATCGTTTATTTTTATCATACAATAACTACCATTTAAAGTTCCATGTAATACTTGGAATGATTGGAAATAAGGAGACAATTTTTGCTTGAAATTTTTCTGGAATTTGTGCACTATTAGCACCTCGCCCCCCATCTTCATAAACAGCATCTATATACATAAAAAAGGCATTTCGTCGGTCGTAAACATTATAAATACTAAAAGTTAAATCACTTTGAAAGCGTTTCTTTTTTAAGGGGAATAATTCCCATACTAAACCAAGATCTAGGCGATGATATGCTGGCATTTGGAAACCACCCCGTTTTTCATAAATAGGTATAAATTGAAATAGGTTTGTTGCTGTTATATCCATTTGAATATAACGTTTGGTGGGTAGAGAAACAGCCGTTCCTGTTCCATAAACCCAAGAAGCACTTAAGGTCAATGGAAATTTAGGCTTTTTCCAAGGAATATCCCAAGTTACTACAGCAGAGATATCGTGCCTTCGGTCTTGTTGAGGATGGTAAGGTGCTCCCCCATTTATTTGATCAAATTTTCGCCAAGTCCACGATAAGGTATAACCAATCCAACCTCTTAGATTTCCATTTTTCTTTTCCAAATAAATTTCACCTCCATAACTATACCCAGTTCCAAATAGAAATTCATCTTCTAGGTTATTATTAACAAATAACTTGGCACCGTCTTTAAAATCAATTTGATGGTGCAACCATTTGTAATAACCTTCTACATTAATAAAAAAATCTTTTCCTAAAGCAACAGAAATACTTGCAGCAATCAAATCAGAAGCTTGTGGTTTAACCCTTTGACTAGAGGGATACCAAATACTCGTAGGAAGTGTAGCACCTGAAGTAGAAACTAAATGGAGGTACTGATTCATTCGGGCATAAGATGCTTTTAATGCAACTCTTTTATGCACTTTATAATTGATGGCAAATCGAGGTTCTATATTAGGATAAAACGTTTCGTTATTATAAAAACCTGTCAAACGCACACCAAATAAAAGACTAAACTGTTTGTTAATTTTCCAATTATCGGAACCATACACAGCAAATTCACCTGCATTAAATAAAGCGCCTGCTTTTAAATCAAGTCCAAATGGGTCTGTTGCATTAAATTGCCCCACAGAAAATCTATGATAAATAGCAGTTCCACCAAATCGAACTTCGTGTTTGCGTAAAGGAAGCCAAGTAAAATCCGTTTTTAGACTAATATCTCGAATCCCAGAACCTATAGCCACTTCAATTTGTGCCAAGTTACTTTTTATTTCATAATTATAATCTGAAAAAGTAAGAGAAGTATTCATAAAAAGCTTGGAAGAAACAATCCTATTCCAACGCAATGTCCCAGCAATATTGCCCCAACCTAAATTAAAATTAAGTTGATTGCTTCGAAATGAAAAGGCATCTCTGCCTAAGTAACTACTAAAAAAAATACGATCTTTAGAGCTTACATCATAATTAAACTTTGCATTAAAATCATAAAAAAAATAGTTAGGGATATCAAACCAATCCGAGTTGTTTTTATTCGCTTCATTCAACAAAGAAGTAAATAGATTGACATAAGAACTTCGAGCAGAAACAATAAAAGCACCTTTGTTCTTTTTAAGTGGACCTTCTACTGTTAGGCGAGCAGAGGTTACTCCTATTCCTCCCAAAACATGAAGTTGTTTACGGTTTCCCTCTCTCGTTCTAACATCTATAACGGAAGAAAGCTTGCTTCCAAATTGAGCAGGAAACCCTGCTTTATATAATTTTACATGCTTAACAATATCTGCGTTAAAAGTGCTAAATAAACCTAGCAAATGACTAGGATTATAAATAATTGCCTCGTCTAACAAGAAGAGATTTTGGTCTGCTCCGCCACCTCTAACATAAATACCTGAATTTCCCTCTACGCCAGACTGCACACCAGGTTTTAATTGTAATAACTTAATAATGTCTACCTCCCCAAATAAAGCAGCAATTTTTTTCCCTTCTTTAGTTGTTATCTCGTTTGTGCTCATCTGAGTATCGTTTACTCGATCCCTATTCGAACCAGCAGTAATAACCACTTCTTTCATTTGCACAATCTCCAGTAATTCTACATTTTGTGTTACATTTCCATCCAACTTAATACGCTCTACAAAGGTTTCATAACCAATAAAGGAGATGGTTAAAAGGCAAGTATCTTCTTGCTTAGGAACAGACAAAGAGTAAAATCCATAGGCATTGGTTATCCCTCCAATTGTTCCTTCATTAATATAAACACTCGCTCCAATTAATGCCTCTCCACTTTCCGAAGATTTGACGACACCACTAATTGTATAGTCACCTTTTTGCCCCCATAAATTATTAAACATAAAGAACAAAAGGAAAAGTAGTATTTTAGAGTTGGCATTCACAATATCAAACAGGTTTTATAGTTTCAGAAGATAGCATTCTACGTCCTTGTATTAAAACCAAAAGCATTAATACCTGTGTTTAACACGGCACTAATGCTTTTGATCTATGATAAAAAGTAACGATTATAAGAAGCCTTGTACCTATCTAGGCCAAGCCCCTGTAAATTCAACGACAACCAATTCTAATCTATCTAGAAAATCATTGTAGTAAGTTTCTACATCTTCGCTTGTCTCATCTTTATAAACAATCAATACATCTGCATAACCTTGAGCGTCTTTGGCATAATCCAAATTAGCAATTTCACTCCCTTTATAAAAAACATCTGCATCAAACAAGGCATTAACTTGAGTGTTTGTTGGGTTAAACAACGAACGTGCTGTCTTGAAGTCAGCAGTAAATGGCATTTTGAAATCACCAAAAATAAATTCTCCAGAAGCACTTTCGCAATCTTGAATATAGTCTAAAGTCTGGTAATTTGCATTTGCAAAAACTAAATCTGTTACTAAAGAGAATTTTTCTTCTCCATTGTTCTTTGCTTTTAGTACAACATTTAATTCTGTTGGTGCTGTTCTAGTAGCACTAATTTCAAAAACATAAGGAGCTAATTTAAGCTCCATTTCAAAGCTTACTGGTATTTGAAAAGAAGTATTATCATAAGCAGCATCAATTAATTTTGCTGAAATGCATTCTTCATTATTAACCTTTGCTGCTGCAAAGAAAGAAGTTGGCAGTGCATATTGGTAACTATTATAGTTTACTACTTGATCTGTGTAATAATCTGCTGTAGCCACTACCGTATTCGTAGTAGCTCCCATTTGTTCAGGAAATTCTACTACAATCTTATCCGTTGGACTACTAGTAGTATTCCAAGCTTGTGCACCAATATTCCAAGTATGTGTTCCCACATGACTTGCAAAATTAAATTTACCTGTTTGGTAAGTAGTAATTCCTAAGTGTGCTTCTAGGGCATTATATAATAATTCTACCCAGTTTGAATTTAGGGCACTTCCTTGATTCATATTCAAAAAGTTATCAAACGCTTGTGCTGCACAACCACCTTTTAAGGCTTGTGCTTCTGTGATAACATCGTTAAACAGGTTTTCAATATTCTCTTTGTCTTCTTCAACAGTTGTCTCTACAACAGTATCATTTTTGTCGGTACAACTACCAAAAGAAATAGCTACAAAAGCTAAAGCAAATATAAAATTAAGCTTAAAGTTAAACATTTTGTGATTTGAGTTTTTAATTTTTTTTTAATAAAATTTGTTGTAAAATCTATCTTTGTGCATAAAAAATCCTGTGTTAATAGTAAAGTGATTTTATGGCTTAGAAAAAGCAAATGTATGCTTTTTTTATAGAAATATTTTATTTTTAATAAAATTAACAAATGTCATACCACACTTTAAACTTATTTTTACTTTTTTTGATAATTCTAAACCTAACTTCCTCTTTATAAATTATGTATTTCTTAGTTCAATCCAACATACATTCCGATCCAGATCATGATCGCATTTTTCAAGTCTTAAGAGACCTCGATATTGAATTTGAAACCATTCACCTAGACAGTTCTGTACAGCAAATTACAATTGCCCCTGAGCGAAAAGATATTTTTGTCTATGGTTCTGTCAAATTAGCAAGACTTGCAAAAGAAAATACAGATTGGTATCCTGGTTCTTTTTATGGTGGAAATCATTTGTTTGAAATCTATGCCAAACCTTACAAAGGTAATTTATTAAATGATGACATTGAGGTTTTTAAGTTCGGAGGTCCTATCATTTGGAAAACTGGAGAACAAAAATTCATCAAACCTTACAAGGAAGCTAAAATTTTTACTGGAGCCGTTTTCACGGAAGTAAAATGGACTCATTTTGTTCAAAATGCCTTAGAAAAGCCTAAAACACCTTTACTTCATGCAAATTCTTTGGTTCAAGCCTCTACTTCTAAGAGTATTTTGAAAGAAGCTCGGCTTTGGATTGTTGGCGGGCAGATTATTGACGCAGTCTATTATAAATTTCATGGTGATGTTCTTTTTGAAGGAGAAGTAGCTCCAGAAGGAATTGAATTTGCTAAGAAAATGATTCAACAATTTAGTGTTGCCGAAGCCTTTGTCATGGACATTTGTTTGACCAATGATGCTTGGAAAATTGTGGAAATTAATTGCATCAATAGTGCTGGATTTTACCCCAATTTAAATGTCTCTAGTTTGGTTAAAGCGCTTGGTATTTATTTTTCAAAGTAGTTTAGAGACTTAAAAACTAAAAAACAACTTCCTTCATGCAAAACTCTATTCTTGATGAGAATGAAACTCTAATTCATGTACGAACAAAAGATTTAGTACTTGCAGAGATAGTTACTCTAAGTGCTGTTTTTGTAAGCATAATTTGGACTATTCTTAGTCCTAATATTCCTCTAATGACAACCTTCTGTTTCATAATCGGACCATTAGGATACACCTTTCTGTGGAGTTATAAATCCATCCAGTACGAAAAGTCTAATTCGAAAGAAGAACTTCAATCAGGTATCATGATCTTACTTTTCCTTTGGTCTGGCCTCGAATGTCTACTTATATTACCTGGCAGTCTTTTTTTCTTTTTAGGGTCTATTTCTAAAGGTTTTTTTATTATCAAAATATTTTACATCGTCCCTTTCTTAGTTACTGCTACTTTTACCTACTATCTGATTAAGAGTTTTGGTCGATCTATGAAAATTGATCAAAAAAACCCAAGTATTAAAAATTAGATCATTAATTCAAATGACTGCTTAGTCCTCTAATAAGTTAATACTAATTGGCTCTAGTTTTCTATGAATATAACGAAGGCTCACTTTAGGCGGAACCGTTATTTCAACTACCGTTTCATGAAAACTAAAGTCCTCTGCTTCTAATTTTGCAGATAAAGAATTAGCGGTATTTAGCATACTCAAAATCATGTTAAACATTTTTTTGTCTTCATGTTCTTTTTTTAACGCCTCCAATGCTTCTTCTGGAACTTCTTCCATTTTAGAAAAACTAACTTCAATAACAGGTGCCAATGCAACTCCTATTTTAAACTCATTGGTACGATATCCAGCCTGTTCCAGAATTGGCAGAACAGCAACAACATCATTCACAACTTCTACAATTTTTTCTTTTGCAGCAGGACCTACTTGGCTAATTTTTTCTACGCCTTCTTTTAATTTTTCTACCACGTCTCCTGATGATTTTTTAACAAAATCAGAGGTCTTTGATAGCCCCTCTTTTAAATTCTTTCTAAAGTCTTTCATATTTTATATGCTTGTTATTTTTATTACCAATCTCTAGGTGCAATCAACATCTCTACATCTGCATCAAAGTTATAGATATTTGCAATGAAATCAAAATCCATCCCAATCGTCTCTCTTGCAACCGTTTCAATTTCACTGTCCGCAGCATCAAATTCTTTTTCCAAATCATTGATTAATTCAGTAGCGGTATGTGATAATTGGTATAATTCATCTAAATTCTTGGGTTGTTCTGTCTCTATTTTTTTGCAAAATTCTAAGAGTATATTTTTAACTTTATCAACTAGGAAATTGGGGAAATAAGCATCCGAATACATATCTGCAAGGAAGGAATAATTTTTAATAATTTCATTTTTTAAGGTCTCTTGGTTCATAATGATAATTTAGTAATCCATTTTGTAAAAAAAACTGTGTACAGGACAAAAGTTCTTTCAGTAAAGCGCTCTTCAGCTCTCCTAACGAACGTCAGGACGAACGTGATAGATAAAATAAAGAATCTGCCTAACACTTTTTTAGATTTTAGATCGCTGCGCTTTTAGATTCTAGATTTTAGACCCAATTAAGTTTTAATTGAGTCTAAAATCTAACAACGTAGCGATCTAAGCATTATTTTTGAATAGATTCTTGCTTTAAATTATTACATAAAAGTTTTGTCCTGTACATAGAAAAAAAATATCCCTTACTAATACTTAAAAATCTGTTAAAAGGTTGCATTTCTCAGAAAATTAAACTTACTTTGAATTTCAAAGCACTTTCAAAACTGTCAATACTTTTCTAAATAACAAATTTTTATTACCCAAAAGAAAAAGAAAAGTAGCTGTACAACCTATTAATACTATGGATAATTTTAGCAAAGAAGAGCAGTTACAACAATTATCAGAAATCCGTTCCCTAATGGAACGTTCTAGTAGATTCATTTCACTAAGTGGATTGTCTGGTGTTGGAGCTGGTTTTGCTGCATTAATTGGAAGTGCGATTGCTTATTGGCGTATTGAAGTCTACACTAATGCCGTAGGTGGATACAGTCGTTATAGTCAATATACCAATGCCCTACTTTGGGAGTTGATTTTCATTGCTGTAGGAATTCTTGTATTAGCTTTGAGTGTTGGTGCCTTTTTTACTTTAAGAGAAGCCAAGAAACAAGGGCAAAGTATTTGGGACAAGAGCAGCCAACAATTAATTGCTAGTATGTTGATTCCCTTAGTTACAGGTGGTCTATTTTGTTTGCTTTTATTGGATCATGGTATGCTAGGAATGATTGCACCAGCCACTCTTATTTTTTATGGTTTGGCACTAGTGAGTGCAAGTAAATATACTTTAAATGACATTCGTTCTCTTGGCTTTTGTCAAATTATTTTGGGCTTGCTCAATGCTAAATTCATGGCAGTAGGAAACGGAATTTTATTTTGGACTATTGGTTTTGGAGTCATGCACATTGTCTATGGAATTTATATGCATTATAAGTATAGCAAATAATTAAGCAGTCTACTCTTCATTTTCAAATTTTAAAAGAACTTTGTTACCTTTGAGATCTGAAAACAACCATATTGAATGATAGAAAATCTAAATAAAGTCTTTGAAAGCAGAGTTAGGTTAGGCATTATGTCTATACTAATGGTCAATGAATGGGTGGAATTCAAGTCTTTAAAAGATTTATTAAAAGTAACAGATGGTAATTTAGCTTCTCATCTATCTGCTTTAGAAAAAAAAGAATTACTGATTGTTAACAAGGAATTTGTTGGCAAAAAACCAAGAACTACTTACAATGCCACCAAAGAAGGTAAATCCCTATTTAACAAACACTTATCTGCACTAGAAGCTTTAATTAATAAAGAAAAATAATTTTTTTTGTACAAGCACTTTGAAATTCAAAGTACTTTTAAAAACTAAACAATATGAGTATCATACAATGGCACGATCAACTTTCCGCTAGAATCCGAGGCGCACTATTATTTTTTATTCTATTAACCGTCTTAGATAGCTCTACCCTTTTTGACATTCCAATTTCGGACACCTTCGCAACCTCTAGCAACTTAAGTACTTGGCTAAGTTCACTTATACTAGGAATTGGTTTTATCGACAGTTTTGCCTTTCATTTAGTCACCTTACATCTAATGTTAATTGTTCTTTTATTTGGAGTGATTAAAGATCCTTTTAGAAATATTTGGGCACTAAGGTTTACATTGGCCAGTTCCTTATTTATCATTTTTATTACCAATTATCAAATCATAGAACCTAGTAATTCAAATGCTGTTTTACTCAATGGCACCTTCCAGTCTATTAAGTTAATTCCTTTAGTTTTAGCCCATCAATGGACTCGACAATTAGCAACTCCTGCACTTATTTAGTTCTGTAAATCATTAATTCCCTTACCTTTCAATACATTTAACAATGGAAACAAACTCTGAATCAAGCGCCCGTTATTACGAAGAAAGAGATAACTACTTCTATATAGGATTAGGATTGATTTTGCTTTGCCTAAGCACTTATTTATTTGCCGCAATATCTCCTTATAATTATGAATACACTACATTTATTATTTTCCTTAACTATGGTTGTACGTTATTGTATCTTATATTTATGAATGGTTCCAATTATAGCCGTTCCAAAAGCATTTTCAAGCAAACCAATCGCTACCAGTACATTTGCTTGATGACCTTAGCCACCATCAGTTGTTTGACCTTAAATTTGGAAATAAACGTTTTTGATACGTTTTCTTTTTGGGTTAACCTTTATATGATTTTGATGTATGGTGGCTTGATTGCATTCTGCTACCTGGACAAATTACCCCATCAAGCACGAGCCCCTATTTTCTTCACCTTAGGAATGGGAACAGCACTTTCGGCTTACTTTACCTTGTATTTATTGCCTTTGATGCCTTTTGGAATTGCACTTTGCTTTTTCTTAGGCGTTACCTTGCACTTAGTGGTTCCTTTATTTGTTTTAATTAATAGTATTACCCTCTTTGTAAAAACAGAAAAAAGTAGTTCAGAAAAATCAGCTTATGCTTTAGGTTTGGGTGCTCCCTTCTTGGTTGTTTTATTGTTTGTTATGCAATGGAGCCAAACGAACCAACTCATCAACAAAACTTACGAAGAACATCAAAGTTCCAATACACATGGTTTACCTGCTTGGGTAGCTCTAAGTCAAAAACTTTCGGATGGATTTTTCACTCAGCGTATTCTCAAAGGAGAACTTTTATACACCACCCTATATTCCAATAATTGGAATTTTTGGAGAACTGCTGGCAACTCTTTTCAAGATCGAAAAGAGCACGATCCTCTGATTGCTATTGCTAGTTTCTTTAGTGGCAAAATTGATATTTCTAAAGAAGATCGGATTCAAATTTTAAAATTCTATAGCAAAAATAGGCACGATACACAACGTAAACTTTGGTCAGGAAAGAATTTGATTACTCATAAAATTGACCACAAAACAATGTTGTACCCTGAGTATCGTTTGGCTTATACTGAAAAAACCTTTACGATTAAAAATCAGAATCCTCGTGAATGGTTTCAAGAAGAAGCTTTGTATACCTTTTCACTCCCAGAAGGTTCTGTTGCCTCTTCTTTGTCCTTATGGATTGATGGCGTAGAACAACCCTCCCGATTAACCACTAGAGGAAAAGCAGATAGTGCTTATGTCAGTATTGTTGGTGTTGAAAGAAGAGATCCGGCACTCTTACACTGGCAAGAAGGAAATCAATTGACCGTCACTGTTTTTCCCTGTACTTCTAAAGAAGACCGAATTTTTAAAATTGGTATTACCAGTCCTTTAAAAGTTGAAGATGAACAATTAGTGCTATTTCCTGTCGGTTTTGAAGGTCCTTCTGCTACTTTTGCAACCCAAACTAGTTCGATTGAATTTCCAACACAGAAAAATCTAAGCTATGAGACTGACTTTAGTGGTGCTATTACTTGTACTAAAATACCGCTCAGCAGTTCCGCTTTTAGTTTTAAAGATCAAAGCTTTCAAGTAAGTGAATATCAAGCTCAGCAACAACATTTTGAACCTAATTTTATTTACTTAGATGTTAACAAGAGTTGGACAAAGTCAGAATTTAAACAAGTTTGTGCGGCCTTTCATAACAAGCCTGTTTTTATGCCTAACAATGGTGATTTAACTAAAGTTACAGCACAAGATTTGGCTATATTTGAGGATGCACAGAGCAACAATTTCAGTCTCTTTCCAATTGAAATTATCGCACAACCCTCTGAAGCACTCATCATTAGTAAATCAACTTCAAAATCTCCAAATCTGAGCGACTTAAAAGAAACCCATTTTGGTCGTACAACAATCCATTATTTAGAACAAAAAGACGCTCCTATTGCTTTGTATAATTTGTCCAATACCTTGTCTCCTTATTTGAAAAGTTTGAAAGAATTTTATGTTTTTAATTATGCACAAGGCTCTCTTAGTAATTTAAGTAAACTAGCCCAACAAAAACAATTCCCAAGACTAGATACTAATCCCAACAAAGTAGTTTTACATCAAGCTAATATGATCGTATTACAAACAGAAAACAAGACTCTATCAACTTCCAAGGCGCCTGACCATTTAATGCGTTTATTTTCGTACAATCAGATTCTAAAAAAGATTGGAAAAGGTTATTTCAAAAGCGGCTATGAGAATCAAGACTTAATTAACATTGCTAGCACAGCACATATTGTTTCTCCTATTTCAAGCATGATTGTACTCGAAACGAAGAAAGATTATGAACGTTTTGACATCGAAGAAAATGAAGATGGCTTGGGCAATGCTTCTGATAAAAAAGGATTAAAAAATGCGACAAAAAGTAGTTCGGGTGCTGTTCCTGAACCGCATGAATGGTGTTTCATTTTGCTCATCTCATTTGGTCTCTTATTCGCTCATTTAAAAAAAAAGTCGTCCTTAAAAAATTTATCCTTATGAAACATAAGCTATTCTTATTTGTTATTTTAAGCTTCCTTTTTAGTTCTTGTGGACAATCTATACAGTATGATTTAATTATTAGTAATACTAGTTCCAAAACCATTCAGATTGCCTTTAAAAGTCAATACACAGGATATACTAAGGAAAAAATAGTAACTATTTCTCCTAATCAAAAAAAGCAAATTCTATCTACTAAAAATATTTCTAAAGAGGAAATTACCTCTCCTAAAAATCCATGTAATGTTATTGCTGAATATGTAAAAATAACCACTAAAAAAGGTCAAGCATCCAACTATCAATGGTGCTCATTATCAAAATCTACTTCCTACAATGATTTTAAGTTAATTAAGGCAGATTTTGAACAAGAAGAATATGTTGTTACAATCAATGATACTCATTTCGACTAAACCCCTATTAATTGAATGCTAAACTCTAAAAACAGTTTAATTGGAAGTTTCCTTTTGTTAGCTACGCTAATAGGCATACCCGTGTGGCAAAGCTACCTACATGGGAGCTTCCTCTTTTATTGTACACTACTTCTAGCACCTTATATTCTTTATGTACAACAAAAGGAAGTAGCGAGTCCTCGTTATGCTTGGGCTAGTATTATGTGTGGAATTGGGCACTTAATTTTAGGGATCAATATTTTGTATTTAAGTGCCTTTTTATTCTTTGTTTTATTTTTGATAGAATGGCAATATGGCAAGTTGAATGCACTTTCTATTTACTGGATATTTATCCTTTCTCCTTTGACCATTTTCTTGTTTGGAATTTTTAGTTTTCCAATTCGATTAGAACTTTCTAAGCTAGCCAGTTGGATGCTGCATTTTGTACAATCTGACTTGACTTGTCAAGGCAATATTATTGTTTTAAATGGCGCAGAATTTTCGGTAGATGAGGCTTGTATGGGGCTCAAAATGGTTAGTTATAGTTATTTGGTTTTCTTAATATTAATTGCTTATTTTGCAAATCGAACAATTTACAATCAAGTTTTGAAAATTATTCAAGCGATTTTATAACTGCTCTTCCTTTTAGATGTAAATTATGATGGATTTCA
>ENA-ORXM01002673-ORXM01002673.1-marine-metagenome-genome-assembly--contig:-NODE-2673-length-19898-cov-3.678472_pt1 | contig 19898 bp, 12 predicted proteins | sample MGYA00237867_ERZ511480 | MGnify/ENA primary metagenome ERZ511480 (study PRJEB26309, sample SAMN06266103) | marine metagenome | isolation source: Algal blade | place: United Kingdom:Sidmouth, United...
TAAACCCTAAACCCTAAACCCTAAACCCTAAACCCTAAACCCTAAACCCTAAACCCTAAACCCTAAACCCTAAACCCATTATATCATGCAAAATAATTTTCCTAAACTACACAATGCAACTTGGCCCGGTCTTGTAGGCAAAGGCCCGGATTCAGAACCGCCCATTCCATTGGATACAATGCTCGAAATGACCGCTGCCGCTGAGTTTAATGGCAATAAATTCGACGGCGTGGATATAGGTCTTCTCGATCCGCATATCAATATTGATGGTTCAGATGATGATATTAAAAGGCTAGCCGATAAAATAGCAGGTTATGATTTAAACGTTGGTAGTATGGTAGCTCCGATTTGGGGTGGTCCTACATTAGGTTCCGACGATGACCGAAAGACCTTTGTAGAAATGGTGCGTAAGGCTTGTCACTTTGGTAAAGTGTTGCGCGAACATGGCGTGCGTCAATACGGAGTTATCCGAATTGATTCGGCTTCTGGTCCTAATGATTGGTCTAAAGACCCCGATAAAAATACCAAACTTATTGCCCAAACTTTTCGGGAGGCTTGTGATGTAGCTGCCGATTACGATGAAAAACTGGCCGCTGAAGGTGAGATTTGTTGGGGTGGCATGCATAGCTGGAAATATATGGTCGAAACACTTGAGGCTGTCGACCGGCCGAATATCGGTTTTCAGGCCGATATGTCACATACCTTATTGTATTTGCTGGGTTACAATGCACCAGAACACCGCATACTTCCCAAAGACTACGATTGGTCCGATAGAAGTGTTTTGGAAGCTGGCCTAAAAACAGTAACTGATGCATTACGACCATGGACAATCGATTTCCATGTTGCACAAAATGATGGTACGGTACACGGTACAGGGTCACATGATAAAACGGGCCGCCATTGTTTGGCGACGGATTCCAATGGTAAGTTAGATGTTGCCAAAGATGCCGGATATTGGTTACGCGATGGAAATGGAGATTTGACCAAGGCCTTTAAACATATCTGTTGGGACGGTTGTATGTTCGATAACGATGTGATGATGAAACAGCAAACGTGGAACGATATTCTTGCGAAGTTAGTTGAAGTGAGGGATATGCATGGGTGGAGTTAGAAAAAAAGTTTAAAGTCCAAGGCTAAAAGTTCATACTAGAAATTAATGAATTAAGACAATCGAAAATAAACTTTTGACTTTGATTACGAATCAACTTTGACAAAGTTTAGGAGAGGTTTTCAAAGGTTTGGGTTTTCTTCGTCAAGTGTACAGTCTTTTCGGGCCTTGGCAACTTTGTCAAAGTCTCCTGAGAAACATCTCAACTTAAACAAATGATGGTAATTTAAAAATAAACTAGAAATATGCCTTTTATTACGGCCAACGGAATACAATTATATTACGAAGAACGAGGTTCGGGAAAACCTTTGTTACTGATTATGGGCATTACGGCCCCATGTTCCGTTTGGGAAAAACATGTTTCTTTTTGGGAGAAACATTACCGTTGTATTTTATTCGACAATAGGGGGGTAGGCGCATCCGATAAACCTGAGGGTCCGTATACGACCGCCCAGATGGCCGATGATAGTGCAGCACTTTTGGAGGCTTTACAAATTTCAAGCGCAGCAGTTGTTGGCGTATCTATGGGAGGTGGCATAGCCCTTCAGCTTGCCGTTAGACATCCAAAGAAAGTTGAGGCAATGGGGCTCATGTGCCCATGGGCAAGTTGTGATCGGAAAGGGGAGGCTATTTTTAAGCATATGATGCATGCGAAAGCCCACTTGCGTCCCGAGCAGTTTGCCAATTTTGTGCAACTGCTTATTTTCCATAAATCGACTTGGGATGATAATACCGAATATGAAGGTTTATTGGACGGACAAAATGGCGCAGCCCTAGATGCGATGCCGCAACCGTTACACGGACTCGAAGGTCAGGCACATGCCTGCATTTCGCACAATGTAGTCGAGCAATTGCCAAAAATCGAAGTGCCCAGTCTGGTAATCGGGGGCAAACAAGATCAATTTATACCCGAATGGATGATGCGTGAAGTATCCGAAGGTATTCCAAATAGTGAATTGCATTTATACGAAAACGCCGGGCATGCCTTCCATTGGGAAAAATTGGATGATTTTAATCCGAGGGTATTGGGTTGGTTGAACGAGAATTATTGATTCCAATGTATTTTGCCGGTCTGAAAAATTATTTCTTTTTTCGACTGTTTTTTATTTTGGATTGTCCCCTTGAGGGGACTTTAGGGGTGTAATTCGGGATGTTGAATATATAGGTATAACCTACTTAATAATACTTAGGATAATTAAACTATATCAAAAATGAAAAAAATAAGAATCGGTTGCGAAACCTATACTTGGGCCATGTCTGGCGATGCTTATAAAAATAAACTGGAACATATTCTAGGAGTGATGTCCAAGTCAGGTTTTAAAAGCATCGAAGTCGATACGGGTTTTATGAACGGCTTTACCGACCCTTCGGTTTTTAAAGAAGCTTTGGAAAGAAACAACATTGAACTCTCCGTATTGTGCCATGTAGAAGATTGGCGAAATCCGAAAGAGACGGCCGACGAGAAACGGAATGCCGACCAATGGATCAAGTTTATGACACATTTTCCGGAGGCAATTTTTTTATTGGTACAAATGCCGGGCCAAGACCGTGAGCATCTTCATGAACGCCAACAGAATTTGCTTACGTGCGTCAATGAAATTGCAACAAGAGCCGCCGGTGAAGGCATTATTTGTTCCTATCACCCGAACTCACCGACGGGATCTATTTACCGAACCGAAGAAGACTATAAAATTTTATTGAACGGCCTCGACAGCAAGGTTATTAAATATACTCCTGATGTCGGGCATATGGCAAAAGGAGGCATGGACCCCTTAAAAGTTATCAAAGAATATCGTGATATCGTAAACTGCGTTCACTATAAAGATATGTTCGAAGGTGGGGGTTGGGCCGCAATGGGTGAAGGCATAATCGATTTCGAGGGAATAACTACTTATCTTAAAGATAGCGGTTTTGAAGGTTGGATTATCGTCGAAGACGAAGCCGATGAAGCAATAACCGATCCAGATGGAGTGACCGCAAAAGATGGTATTTACATAGAAGAGGTTTTAAGACCTTTATTATAATTTCAGAACCTAATTTAAACCTAAAACAACACGAAAATGGCAAATAAAAAAGAACTTCGAGTCGCAATGATCGGTACGGGTCTAATGGCCAGAACACATACAAATGGATACAAGCGTATCGGAGATTTTTTCCCTGAACTGGAATATCGCCCTGTTTTAAAAACGGTCTGCGCACGTACCGAAGCAAAAGTAAAAGCATTTGCCGAGCAATGGGGCTTTGAATCTTACGAAACGGATTGGAAAGCGGTAATCGCTCGCGATGATATTGACGCGGTAGATATCTGTACGCCTAACCATATGCATGCAAATATTGCAATTGCGGCGGCAGAGGCCGGTAAAATGGTACTATGCGAAAAACCTTTGGCGCGTTCTGTGGCCGAGGCCCAGCCGATGGTCGATGCGATAGAAAAATCTGGCGTGGCCAATACCGTATTTTACAACTATCGTCGTATTCCTGCGGTTACATTAATAAAACAGATTGTCGATTCGGGAAAGCTCGGACAAATATTCCATTACCGTTCTAACTTTTTACAAGATTGGACCATCAATCCTGAACTCCCTCAGGGCGGTGAAGCTTTATGGCGTCTCGATGCAGAAGCAGCTGGGTCTGGGGTGACCGGAGATTTATTGGCGCATTGTATCGACAGTGCGATGTGGTTGAACGGGTCCGTAAAGGATGTTTCAGCCGTGACGGAAACTTTTATAAAAGAGCGGGTACACCAAGAAACCGGGGAAGTTCAGAAAGTAACTATCGATGATGCCTGTCTCTTCCATTGTCATTTTGAGAACGGTTCATTGGGCCTTTTCGAAGCAACTAGATACGCTAGGGGACACAAAGCGTTATTTACGCTTGAAATTAATGGTGAGCACGCTTCATTACGATGGGATCTGCATGAAATGAATTATGTCGAGATGTACGACCATGCCGACGATGCTGCTGTGCGCGGTTGGAAAAGGATATTGATAACCGATAGCGATCAGCCTTATATGGATCGCTGGTGGATTCCAGGAACTTCTATTGGCTATGAACATTCATTTGTGCATCAAGTAGCCGACTTTCTAAAAAGTTTGGAAACAGGTGAACCCTGCGAACCGACTTTTCAAAATGCCTTAATGACACAAAAGGTATGTGAAGCAGTCATCGATTCGGCAAACTCAAAAAGTTGGAAGGATACCGGATTGGTATAACCAGTAGAATTCTTTGAATCTTTGCGTTAGGTGTAGCACTCGGTATTTTAAATACGTTAAGAGGCTAGAGGCTAGAGGCTAGAGGCTAGAGGCTAGAGGCTAGAGGCTAGAGGCAAGTGTCAAGAAGCAAGACCAAAATGTCTAGTTTCTTTTAGCCTCGAAGCTTCCGGGGGTCTTGGTTCTGATTCCCAGATAGTGTTAAATTTCGCTTAGGTCAGCTTATCCCAAGTACTCAATTTTATCGAGATTTTTACTAGTAACTCTTTCATAGAGCTCATAGACCAGACCGTCTTTAAGGCCGACCTTTGGTACTAGAATCTGATCGCTGCCCATTTCCTTTAAAACCTTAATATAGATTTCCGATGCGGGCACGATAACATCGGCCCGGTCGGGATTCATTTTTAGAATTGACATGCGCTGTTCCAAAGTAAACTCGCAAACGTAGGCGCGTAAGGCTTTCAATTCTACCAAAGATAAGGTCTTGTTATTAGCTTTGTTCGCCAAGCCGTACAAGCGATTAATATTTCCGCCAGTACCGATACCCAAAACGTTCTTGGATTTGGCGAAATTGGAAACCTTAATGTAGTGTTTGATTTGCGAAAAAACCTCCGACCGCTGTTTTGAAGATAGTTGGCGCACCGAACCGATTCTAAAAGAACGACTTTCAATAAGTTTGCCAGAGGAGATAAGGTTAAGTTCCGTACTTCCGCCGCCAACATCGATATGAACATATTTCCGGTCTTCAAGAATAGGAATGATGGCTTTGTTCAGAATTTGTGCTTCCATATCACCCGATATAACGCTTATTTTCAATCCGGTTTCATTCAGAATACGGGCGTTTACCTCACTACTGTTTGAAGCCTCCCGCATTGCCGAAGTGGCTACCGCGAAATAATCGTCGACTTCATACAACTCGATGTACATTTTGAACGCCATCATTAGTTTTACGAATTTTTCCGCGACGGGAGGTGATATTTTTCCTGTTGAGAAAACATCATGACCTAACCGAAGCGGAAACCGTAAAAACTCCAATTTTTTAAAACTGACCAAATCCCCGTCATCATAAACCCTTACGATTTGTAAACGGATGGCATTTGAGCCGATATCTATAGCTGCAAGTTTCATAAATAGAATTTTTTGACCTTAATTTTGTAGGAATTTTTAAATCTTAAATAAAAATATTGAAATTGTGGGGCTTTATCCATTCGTTTACCTGTAATTATTTCGCAATTCTTGGAAGAGTAGATTACTGAAAAAAAAAAGAAAAGGGACGAAATTTCTTTCGCCCCTTAAACTAAACTAACTCAAACAACTCAAAGGGTTTCCCCTTCTGATTACTATATTAACATGATTTTTGGTAAGGTGCATCCTGTACTGTGCTGTAATTTGAAAATAAGGAGTTTAATGCTGTGCAAAATGAGGAAAATCAAGAGTAAAAGCGCATAAAAATTGTTTTTTTGGTAATTCTATAAGAGTTGTCCTACTTTATGGATGTCGGTCTAAGGAAAGGGAATTTGCTAGTTTCTTATTCCCTTGTACAATACGTTTTTTGGTCACCTATTACATAGGAAAATTTAACGGACAACTAAAAGAATCATCAGGATAGTGCAGGATACATAGGGGTCAATAATTGATTAAGTTCGGCTGATATTCGGTCACGTATTTTACGACCACTAAGGGACACTTTTCGAATAATTCGAAATTAATTATAACGAGAAACACAAATGAAGATTAAAGAATTCAGAACAGCCCCAGTACTACTAACGCTGTTATATCTTTCGGTTGCGAATTTAGGTGCACAAAGCGCTAAAAAAAGCAATATTGCCAAGCCCAATATTATCTTTATTTTAACCGATGACCAACGCTTCGATGCCTTGGGATATGCCGGTAATAAACTGATTTCGACCCCCGAAATGGATAAATTGGCCGAATCGGGCACCTATTTCGAAAATGCCATGGTAACCACTCCGATTTGTGCGGCAAGTAGGGCAAGCATTCTTACTGGGCTATACGAACGCACGCATAGTTTTAACTTTCAAACGGGCAATATTCGGGCTTCATATATGGAATCTTCGTATCCGACCATTTTGAAAGACAACGGCTATAAAACTGCTTTTTATGGCAAGTACGGGGTTCGTTACGATGAACTCGACAAGCAATTCGATGAATACGAATCTTATGACCGTAACAATGCCTATAAAGATAGACGGGGCTATTACTATAAGACCTTAGGTAAAGATACTGTTCACCTTACCCGATATACAGGTCAGAAGGCTTTGGATTATATTGCCAAAGCAAACGCCTCACAACCTTTCAGTCTATCATTAAGTTTTAGTGCGCCGCATGCACATGACAGTGCCGAAGACCAATATTTTTGGCAGACCGAATCCGATGCGCTTTTAAGTGGAACGACCATGCCCGGCCCAGAATTGGGTGATGACAAGTACTTTGAAGCGCAGCCGGAAATTGTTCGCCAAGGCTTCAATCGTCTTCGCTGGACATGGCGTTATGATACTCCTGAAAAATATCAGCATAGCGTTAAAGGATACTACCGGATGATTTCTGGAATCGACAGGGAAATCGCAAAAATCCGTACAGAACTCAAAAAGAAAGGCCTTGATAAAAACACGGTTATCATCTTAATGGGCGATAACGGTTATTTTCTCGGCGAACGGCAATTGGCCGGAAAATGGCTGCTTTACGACAATTCCGTAAGAGTGCCCTTAATTGTTTTTGATCCCCGATTAAAGAAACAGAACGATAGTAAAGAAATGGCCATGAACGTAGATGTGCCGTCTACGATTTTGGATTTTGCAGGTGTTGAAGCACCAAAAGCTTGGCAAGGTAAAAGCCTTGTTCCCTTAATATCTGGCAAAACTACATCGATACAAAGGGACACTGTGCTTATTGAACATATTTGGGAATTCGAGAACATACCGCCAAGCGAAGGGGTACGTACCAAAGAATGGAAGTATTTCCGTTATGTAAACGACAAATCGATCGAAGAGCTTTACAATCTGAATACGGATCCGCAAGAAATCGATAATCTCGCCAAAAACGACAAGTACACGTCAGTGTTAACAAACCTAAGGGCTAAGACCGATGAGCTGATCGATAGGTATAGCGACTCGTATTCAAATGGGCCAATGGATCTTATGGTCGAATTTATCAGACAACCTGAAAATGTTGAAATACTTGATACCAAACCGGAGTTCGGTTGGGCCGTACCAGATGGAGCAGTGACCCAATCGGCCTATCAAATTTTGGTGGCCTCTTCCGCCGAAGATATTGATAATAATATTGGTGATGTTTGGGATAGCGGACAAATCAGAACCAGTGCTTCATCTGAAATAGAATACAATGGGAAAGCTTTGCAACCGGGCGAAACCTATTTTTGGAGGGTACGGATTTGGGACCAAGACAACCGTCTTTCACGCTATTCGAAAAGCCAGACATTTAAGATGGCGTCTTCCAAAAAAGAAACTATAACAACGGCGAACAGCTTTCAAATAGATAGTATTAAACCTGTTGCATTTGAAAAAAGAGGTAAAACCTATTTTATGGATTTTGGTAAAGCTGCCTTCGCAACTATCGATTTTACATACGATGCCAAGAAAGCACACACCCTGACCTTTCGAATCGGGGAACAATTGGATGGCAAAAGTATCAATCGTGAGCCTGCAAAGCGGAGTCATATTCGCTATCAAGAAATCGAAGTTCCTGTAACACCCGGCAAAAAGGAGTACCAACTTCCGGTTAAGATCGATAAAAGAAATACACTTCCCGGAAAGGCGTTACCGCTTCCTGAAAGTTTTCCTGTTCTAATGCCATTTCGATATGCTGAGGTAGACGGAGCGCAAGAACCGCTGTCCAAAGAAAATTTCACGCAATTGGCCTTCCATAGTTATTGGGAAGATGATACAAGTAGTTTTAAAAGTTCAAACGATATCCTAAACCAAGTCTGGGATATCTGTAAATATACGATTAAGGCCACGACCTTTAACGGACTTTATGTAGATGGGGATCGAGAGCGTATTCCCTATGAGGCCGATGCGTATTTGAATCAACTCAGTCATTATACCACAGATCGTGAATATGCGATTGCCCGGCAGACCATCGAATATTTTATGGAGCATCCTACCTGGCCCACCGAATGGCAACAGCACGTTGCCTTGATGTTCTATGCCGATTATATGTACACGGGTAATACGGAGCTTATTGAAAAGTATTATGAGCAATTGAAATACAAAACGCTCTATGAGCTATCGAACGAAGATGGCTTGATTACCTCCACTAAAATGACACCTGAACTCATGGCGAACCTAGGGTTCCCAAAAACCATGAAAGAAACCTTTCGCGATATTGTCGATTGGCCCTCGGCAGGTTGGGGCGGGGATCCTTCGAACAAAGGCGAACGTGACGGTTATGTTTTCAAGGATTACAATACCGTGGTCAATGCTTTTTACTACCAGAACATGAAGATCATGGCCGAATTTGCCGAGGTTTTAGGTAAAACACAACAATCACAAGATTTTATGCTCAGGGCCTTGAAAGCGAAAAAAGCAGTAAACGAGCAAATGTTCGACGCGGAAAGAGGCGTTTATGTCGATGGTATCGGTACAGATCATGCCGCGTTACATGCAAATATGCTTCCCTTGGCCTTTAATATGGTGCCTGAAGAACACATTGAATCTGTAGTCGAGCATGTAAAATCAAGGGGAATGGCCTGTAGCGTTTACGGCTCGCAATATTTGATGGACGGACTTTACAACGCCGGTGCTGCCGATTACGCTTTATCGCTTCTGACGGATACCAGTGATAGAAGTTGGTACAACATGATCAGAATTGGATCTACAATGACCCTCGAGGCTTGGGACCTGAAGTATAAAAACAATTTAGATTGGAATCATGCTTGGGGTGCCGTACCCGCAAATTCGATTCCGAGAGGTCTATGGGGAATCCAACCGAAAACGGCAGGTTTTGGTATAGCTGCTATAAAGCCGCAAATGAGCGACCTGAAAAATAGCAGCATCGAGGTACCGACAATAAAAGGAACTATTAAAGGCGATTATGAATTTAAAAATGCAAGATTACAAGTGTACACGCTTGATATTCCCGCAAATATGGTCGCCGAATTTGAAATAGCGCCTTCGCCCGGAAAAGAATTGATGCACAACGGTAAAAAAGTAAATGCCGCTTTTGGTTCCGTTCGGCTGAATCCCGGAAAACATGAAATAAAACTGGTCATTAATTCATTTTAGGAACGAAAGTAATGGCAAGTAGAACTGGTATGAACAACAGTAAATTTATAGTAGCTTTATTTGTATTCTCCATAATATCCGTATTCGGTATATATGCCCAGACATCCGAACTGAGCGCATCTAGTATTGATAAAAAGAACTTCTTTGTAGCATATGATGGCCTCGTCGCTGTCGAAGCTGAACATTTCTATATACAAAGTAATTCTGAAATCAGACAATGGTACAGAACTACCAATAACGAAGGGCAGAATTTGGGTCGCGACGAAGATGAACCGCATCATAAAGGAGCAAGTAATAGTGCCTACCTTGAAATATTGCCCGATACCAGGGTCACCCATGCCGACACCCTAATTCGTGGAGAGAATTTTTCCAACATCTCTGGTAAAATGGGTGTTTTGCACTACAAAGTGAGAATAAACGATCCAGGTCGCTATTATGTCTGGGTACGAGCCTTTAGCACGGGCGGAGAGGACAACGGTATACATGTGGGCTTGAACGGCGAGTGGCCAGAACATGGTCAACGTATGCAATGGTGCGAAGGAAAAAATCAATGGACTTGGGAAAGCAAACAACGAACGAAAGAAGTGCATTGTGGTGTTGCCAAAGAAATTTATTTAGACATACCGGAAGCTGGTGTTCATGACATTCAATTCAGTATGCGTGAAGACGGATTTGAATTTGACAAGTTTTTACTGACCAAAGACCCTAACTATATCCCAAAGGGGGAGGGGCCAAAAGTTACTCCGATGTGGCCCTTGGTATCATATTTCAAACAGATTTCGGCATCCGTTCTTGAAAATAAGACACTACCCGTCGATGATTTTCAAATTGAGGGGACTGGTTTTTATAAGGATGCTGGTGGTAAGTGGTTTGCTATAAATCCGAATGAGCGCAAAGAAGCCCAAACAACAAGTACGTTCAATTTTAAAGAAGGCAACTATGATATGATATTTGTGGCAGTGGGCGAAAGTGATGGGCAGTCCGAATTCACCATATTAATTAATGATAAAAAATTGGGTACCTATTCGCCATCACTTTCCGAAGAAATTTTCGAAGAAGGTGGCAAGTTCAACGGTCTTTTCGAAAATGTGAAATTTGAAAAAGGCGATAAGATTAGGGTAATCTCGAAAATTGGAAGTGCTGATGGCAAAGAGTGGGCAAGAGGTCGTTGGGCAGGAATTATTTTCGCTCCCGTAGGCAAAGGAAAAGAAGTACAGGGAACCCAGTTTTCCGCTTTGTCAGAGGTGGCCCATACTAGAGTACCGACAGTTAAACCGCCAATGGGTCGAATTGCCATTGTCGCCGATGGAAACTCCCCTGACCCTGATGATTTAGGCGGAACAGCGGTTTCAATAGCGCTGCTTCGAGCAGCCGGATTGGAAAATAGATTGGTACACTATTCCCACAGTTGTGATTTGGAGCGGGTTGAAAGAATCTCGGCAGCCGCCGAAAAAGAACGGCATGCCATGATGCAAACGGTTTGCGATGTAACCGCAAGACGTTGGGGCGGTTTTGACGGACTCACTTTTTTTGACGCGAAATGGCAGCAAAAGGAAACGGTTAAAGATTTAAGTAATGCGATAAATGCATCCACGGCCAATGACCCACTTTGGATTGTTGAAGCTGGAGAACCGGATATTATTGGCCTAGCACTTGATGCCAGTTCAAAAGAAAAACATCGATATGTGAAAGTGATTACGCACCATCCTGCAAATGATGACGCAGGGGACTTTTACACCTGGCAACAGATTCTTGATTTTGGAGTGGAGGAAGTCCGTATTCCAGACCAGAATATCAATTTGAAAGTAAATCTTCCCGAATGGGACTGGGCAAAAAATCATCCCGACCCGAGAATACAATGGATATGGATTCAAGGAAAAATCGCGGAAGTTGATGACGTCGTCCGCTTCCAAAAAGGAAAATGGGACTGCTCCGATGCCGGTATGGTAATCTATTGGATTACGGGTGCGACCGATGGTGGACTGGAACAAGGTACCGTTGCCGATGTCAAGAAATTATTTCTTGATTACATAGAGAATACAAAATAGAACTTAAAAAACTACAGTAATGAAAACATCAAGAAGAAGTTTTATCCAAAAAACTGCCTTAGCAACTACCGGTACTATTTTAGGCGGTACAAGCTTATCCGCTAAGAGCTATCGAAAAGTGATAGGCGCGAACGACAGAATTCAAGTTGCTATCGTAGGTTTAGGCCGTCGTGTCAGTGCCATCTATACACCAGTTGAGTTGAAAAGTAACAACGTAGAGCTTGTCTATCTTTGCGATGTTATGGAGAGTCAACGTGTGAAAGCGGCAAAAGAAATGGCCACACGATTAGATTATACTCCAAAGCTAGAAAATGATATCAGAAAAGTACTGGCAGACAAGAATGTAGATGCCTTTTTTAATTTGACTCCAGACCATTGGCATGCCCCGGGTTCCATTATGGCGCTAAAAGAAGGTAAGCATGTGTATGTCGAAAAACCTTGTAGCCACAATATGGCCGAAAATGAGCTATTAGTTGCTGCACAGAAAAAGTATGACCGTGTGGTTCAAATGGGCAATCAACAACGATCTGCCCAACATACGATCGATATTATCAAGGAAATACACAACGGGGTTATCGGTACGCCGTATAAAGCCCTTGCCTTTTTCAGTAACAAACGGGGCGAAGTACCGTTGCAAAAACCGACCGCGATTCCTGCCGGTTTGGACTGGGAATTATTTCAAGGCCCTGCGGTTCGGCGCGACTATACTTCCGAAACCTGGAACTACAATTGGCATTGGTACGGATGGAATTATGGTACCGCTGAATTAGGAAATAACGGTACCCACGAATTGGATGTCGCACGTTGGGCCTTACAGGTAGATTTTCCGAATCATGTAGAAGCTGATGGACTCAAAACAGCCTTCGTAAACGACGGATGGGAAATGTACGATACCATGGAAACCACCTTCAGTTTCGATAACAATACGACGATAACTTGGGATGGCAAGAGCAGAAACGGATTCAATACGTACGGGGGAGGCCGCGGTACCATTATATATGGTAGCGAAGGTAGCGTGTACGTAAATCGCGACCTCTACAAACTTTACGATAGGGATGGAAATTTAGTTAAGGAAGTTAGTGCAAAAACAAAAGAAGGCGGTATCGAGCTGGGCGGCGGCGGTGGAATGACCACGGTGCATGTACAGAACTTTTTCGAGACCATCAGAGGTAAAGAAACGCTTCAAGCCCCTATAGATGATGCCTCTAAAAGTATGGCCTTGGTGCATTTTGGTAATGTCGCTTACAGAATTGGCAATGGCTTTGATATAGATCCAAATTCGGGTAGAATGCTTGATCGTAAAGCTTTGGCCTTATGGGGTAGGGAATATGCGAAAGGCTGGGAGGTTACGCTCTAGGCGTTAAACGTAAATAATTATGAAAGGAATACTGGTAGAAATAGGTATAGCAATGGTTTTGCTTTTGGTCGGATGCGCCAGTAACGAGTCCGATTTTGGGGAACGATTCAAGAATCCGCCTGACGAGTTCAAACCAATGCCTTTTTGGCATATCAATGGGGAAATGACTACAGAAAGCATTCGCCAGCAGATGAAAGATGCCAGGGAACTTGGCGGTTTTTCAGGAATAAGCGTGCTGCCCTTAGCACCAAAAAAAGACGGCAGACCGGGCACCACCCCAAAATTCCTTTCCGAAGAATATTTACTGCGTTTTCAAGATGTTCTTGACAACGCGGAAGAGCTCGACATGCAGGTGGTATTATATGACGACAACGATTTCCCGTCGGGAATGGCCGGCGGAAAGATCGGCGAACTTTTTCCACAGCATACCATGAAACGGCTCGATAAAGTCGAAAAGGAAGCAACGGGCCCGAAACAGTTTACAGATCAAGTTCCAGAAGGGAAATTGCTTTCCGCCGTGGCCATGAACGTGCAAAGTCTTGAGCGTATTGACCTTAGTTCTTATATTGAGGAGGGGAAACTGAATTGGGAAGTCCCCGCGGGCGATTGGAAAATCATGTATTTTCCAATGGTCGTAGATAGCCATCACAAAGCTTTTCCTGTGGTAGACTATCTCGATACTACGGCGGTACGGGAAATGATCAGGCTTACCTACGATAAATATTACGAGCGTTTTGGCAGCTATTTTGGCAATACGATTAAAACTACTTTTTTTGACGATGTAGGTTTTTGGAAACATCCAAGAACTTGGACAGGACTGTTTAATGAAAAGTTCGTGCAGCTAAATGGCTATGATCCTTCTCCCTATTATCCGGCCTTGTGGTACGATATCGGGCCAGAGACCGAATCCGTTCGGAATGCCTTTTTTAAGACCCGTGCCGAACTGTTGGCAGAAGGCTTTCCAAAATTGGTCGGTGAATGGGCAAAGGCACATGGCGTAAAAGACACCGGTCATCCTCCCGGAAATTATGACCCGACGCCGATCGATATGAACGCGGACATCTTCAAGTTTTTCCGCCATACGGCAATGCCGCTTACCGACGCGATTATTGCGTATCAATTTGGGCAAGACGGCCATAAATTGATCAGTTCGGCGGCCGATTACTATGATAGGCCGGTCGTCTCCACAGAAATTTATGGGGCTTATAAAGAAAATACGATGGATTCGCTGATGCTTTACCGCTCGGTTATGGACCTGTTAGTACGCGGCGTAAATTTTGTTGTGCCGCATGGCTTGTGGTACAATCCTGATGAGGTATATATATCGCCGTTGGTTTCTCCGTATAGCGAGAAACTTGCTCCCGCCTTGCCTGCATACTCAGAATTTGTTGGTCGGGCGTGTATGCTGCTACAAGGCGGTAAACGTGTAGCCGATATTGGCATGTTCTATCCATTTGAGGAATTGGCCGGTTGGTACCGATTTGAGCACCCTGATAATCCACGGCAAGGATTTTTCGTATCGCCTGAAACAGATTACCTAGAGATAAGCGGATTGTTGACCAACGATATTCGGCAAGATTTTACCTTTATCCATCCCGAGTATTTCCTTGATGAAAAATATGATATAGAAGAAGGAATCGTTTCGCTCAACAACGAAGAAAACAGTCAGGAATATAAGGCCATTATTATTTCTGGTTGCAAAGTAATCTCCTATAAAACCTTGGAAAAAATCAGGGATTTTTATGTGCAAGGCGGTTTGGTGATATCAACTACCCAATTGCCTTTTAAATCGTCGGAAAAGGGCGAAGATTCAAAGGTCATCGAAAGGATTCAGGAAATTTTCGGGGTCGATCCACTTTCTTTTGATATGTCGAAAACACATGATAATTCAAACGACAACGGAGGTCATTCTGTATTTATTCCGCAACCGAAAGAAAAGAATCTTTCGGAAGCTATTGCAAGGCATATCGTCGCCGATGTACAGTTTTTACCTGAACCCAGTTTAGCGACAGATATTGGGAAGTTCTCATACATCCATAAAATAAAAGATAACAGGCATATTTATTATTTTTCCAATTCAAGTGACGAAACCATAGAAACGGAGGTTGTCTTAAGGGGAAAAATCAATCCCGAAAATTGGAATCCCCATAACGGAACTTCTTCTAAGATTGAGAATGTATCTCATTTTGAGGAAAATGGACAACAGTTTACAAAAGGCAAACTCTATTTAAAACCGGTAAGTTCAACATTTTGGATTTCCCCATAACAGTGCTATAAATAAAAATTATAATGCAAATTCAAGTTTTATTAATCACCATATTATTTGCGCTTACAGGATGCACTCAAAAAGGTTCTGAGGTTAAAATAGAGGGCGAGCTCAAAAAATGGCATCGAGTAACCTTGTCGTTTGAAGGTCCTGAAACTGAGGAAATGGCCGAAGAAAATCCGTTTTTGGATTATCGGTTGGATGTTACTTTCAAGAAGGGTGATAAAACCTGTGTTGTACCAGGTTTTTATGCCGCCGATGGCAATGCAGCAGAAAGCAGTGCAACTTCGGGAAATATATGGCAGGTACGTTTTACGCCGGACGAAATTGGGGAATGGCAGTACACGACATCCTTTAAAAAAGGGACCGAAATTGCTATTGCGGAAAATGTGACCCAAGCTGAATCCGCTGGGTTTATGGATGACCAATCGGGAAGTTTTACGATTATCGACTCCGACAAATCAGGAAAGGACAATAGGGCAAAAGGTCGTCTCAACTATGTTGGGGAATCCTATTTACAATTTGAAGAAAGTGGCGACTACTTCATAAAACTTGGAGTAGATGCCCCTGAAAACCTTTTGGGATACAATGATTTTGATGCTGCCACGAATGCATTGGGTTTTTTAAAAGAATGGCAACCACATGCCAAGGATTTCGTGGCGGACGCTCAACCATTTGTTTGGCAAGAAAACAAAGGGAAAAACCTTTTGGGTGCTATTAATTATTTGGCATCAGAAGAGCTGAACGTGTTTTCCTTTTTGACCTTTAATGTGGATGGGGATGACCGCAATATTTTTCCGTACTTGTTGAAAAAACCGGTATCCGATTACGAAGCTTATGCCAGCGATAAAAAGAACAAAGAGGCGTGGGAAAACTTTTTTCACAAGACAAGGTTAGATGTTTCCAAGTTGGACCAATGGGAACGTATTTTCGAGTATGCCGAAACTTTGGGTATGTTCCTGCATTTTAAGACCAACGAAACCGAGACCGACCATCTGATGGACAAAGGTGTTTTCGGAACTGAGGGCAAATTATACTACCGCGAACTCATCGCCCGTTTTGGCCATCATCTTTCGATGAATTGGAATCTGGGCGAAGAAAACGACCAGCCGACTGAAGAAGTATTGAAAGGAGCCAACTATATTGAAAAACTTGACCCATACCATCATCATTTGGTCATGCACACCTTCCCCAACAAAGATGACCGCTATGAAGATTTCATTGGCGACAAATCTCCCTTAACGGGCGCATCGCTGCAATTGAGCGACCCTGAATTTACGGATGTACATCCAAGAGTATTAAAATGGCGAGAAAAGTCGAATGCTACCGGAAAAAAATGGGCCCTTTCTGTCGACGAACCGGGCAAAGCGAATATCGCCCTGCTGCCAGACGAAGAAGATAAGGAACATAATTTGGCCCGTAGCCGAGCCCTATGGGGCACGCTGATGGCAGGCGGTTTTGGGGTCGAGTGGTACTTCGGCTATGATAGCCCTCATTCTGATTTGACCTGCGAAGATTTTAGAAGTCGAGACCTCTTCTGGGATCAAAACAGATATGCTTTGAATTTCTTTCAAAACCACATTCCATTTTGGAAAATGCAGACCGCCGATGAATTGACCACAGATGATATCTCTTATTGTTTAGCGAAGAAAGATGCTGAATATGCCATTTATCTTCCTATGGAGCTAGAAACTACTTCAATAGATTTTGGGGACTCCGGCAAAACATTTTCCGTAAAATGGTACAATCCGAGAAATGGAGGAGATTTAGTCGACGGTACAGTTCAGAGTGTCGAGGCGAAGGGTGAAGTATCCATCGGGCTTCCTCCTTCTGATAAAAAATTGGATTGGGTGATCTATTTGAAAGCATCCGATGAATAGAAAATTTAGTAAAGTGAAAATTACTGTCAAAATCTAAGAAGTATGAAACGATACGCAGCCTATTTCAATGCGCCTAAGAAGTTTGCAATTTTCCTTCTTACCGCCGTGTTGTGCCTGGCCTGTAAATCCGAAAAAAATGAAAAAAAGGCCAAAACAACTAAACCTAATATTTTATTTATAGCTGTTGACGACCTTAGGCCTGAACTTAATTTTTACGGTGCAAGCCATATTAAATCTCCACATCTTGATAAACTGGCGCAACAGAGTTTAGTGTTTAATCGTGCGTATTGTAATATTCCTGTTTGTGGCGCTTCTAGGGCCAGTATACTTACTGGGGCAAGACCCACAAGAAATCGATTTATCGATTACAGTACAAAAAAAGATGAAGATTATCCCGAGGCGATTTCTCTTCCGTTGCTGTTAAAACAAAACGGCTACACAACAATTTCAAATGGAAAAGTATATCACCATGGCGATGATGATAGTAAAGCTTGGGATGAAGTTTGGCGAGCAGACCCATTATGGGATTATGCTTTGCCGGAAAGTCAAGAAATACGAAGAACCACCCATCGCGGTCTGCCTACGGAGCTAGCAGATGTTGATGACTCGGTTTACAGGGACGGGAAATTAGCGTTAAAAGTCATCGAAGACCTTCGAGAATTCAAAGATTCCAGTCAGCCCTTTTTTCTCGCAATGGGCGTGTCGAAACCACACCTTCCGTTTACCGCGCCTAAAAAGTATTGGGATTTGTACGAGAGGGCCAACATAGAATTGCCCGAAAGTTATGTACAGCCCAAAACCACCCCAAAAGAAGCTTTTCACAATTATGGGGAGTTACGTAATTATGAGCGTATCCCCAAAAAAGGGGATTTACCCGAAGATTTGGCCAAAGAGCTTATTCACGGCTATTATGCCTGTGTAAGTTATATCGATACGCAAATTGGTTTGGTTTTAGACGAACTCGAAAAACTGGAATTGGCCGAAGATACCATCGTAATTCTATGGGGCGATCACGGTTGGAATCTGGGAGACCATAAACTTTGGTGCAAGCACGTAACGTTTGAAACCGCACTTAGAACGCCTTTAATGATAAAAGTTCCCGGAAAGACCAATGGAGGAAAATCGAATTCGATTACCGAATATATAGATATCTACCCCAGCCTATCTGAACTTGCCGGTATCGATATCCCTAAAACGGTCGAAGGCAAAAGTTTTGTTCCGATCATTAATGGAGAGAAAAGTGAGAAAGACTGGGCGGTAAGTAAATTTAAAGATGCCGTAACACTTATAAAAGGGGATTTGTTTTATACGGAATGGACCAACGCTGAAGGAGTAGCCTACCAACGTATGTTATTCGATCATAAGACAGACCCGCTAGAGTTGAACAATTTGGCCGAGAAAAACGAATACCAAAAAACGGTAAAAGAATTAGCCAAAGAGTTACATGAAAAATGGGGCGATAATTTTCTAGAGCCATGAATAAGACTTTTATTTTTAACTTCCTAGTTACCATAATCCCATTTTTTGTTATGGGGCAGGATCTTGAATCCGATGGGTTAAAGTTCGAAGAAATAGATGGGTCTCATATATGGACACTCCAGCTTGAAGATACGGGAAAAGAGGACTGGAAAAAGCATTGGTTTTTAGACGGGGACAAGGGTTCTGTAGTTAATTCTGAAGAGGGAATGTACCTACGGGCCGGGCCTGAACAGGGCAATGACGCGCACCATGCGGTATTGTGGACGAAAGATTCCTTTAAGGGGAATATTAAAATTGAATATGACTATACCAAAACCGATACGCTTGAGAGAAATGTAAATATTTTATATATACAGGCAACAGGTATCGGAAAACCTCCTTTTAGTAAAGATATTTATGAGTGGAAGGCGTTGAGAAAGGTACCTAAAATGAGCACCTATTTTGAAAATATGAACGCCTTTCATATTAGCTATGCGGCGATTTCATATAGAGATAGTTATACATATGTAAGGGCTAGACGATATCCCGTAACTGCTAAGCGAAGTTTTCAAAAAACGATGATAGAGCCTTCATTCAACAATGAGACAGATACGTTCAAAAACGGAATTACCTATAAAATAACTACAATAAAAACCGAGGATAATTTACTTTTCAAAGTAGTAGGTGATGGGGGAACAAAAGTTTTTTCGTGGAACATTTCAAATTGGGAGCTAATAGAAGAGGGCCGTATTGGTTTTAGGCATATGTTTACGAGAAGCGCACGATATAAAAATATTAAAATATATACTGACGCCGATTCTAGTAGCGATGATTGACTTGAAAGCCCAACGACATCCTATTTACATAAAAAATAAAAGAGAATAATGAAAACCTTTAAAATGTCTATTCTTGGGTTACTTCTTATTATATTTTTAGGTTTACCAGCTCTTTTGAGCTGTCAGAAGAATCACAATGCGAAAAAGCCAAATGTGGTTTATATTTTAACCGACCAATGGCGTTCTTCCGCGCTTGGCTACACGGGCAATCTTGATGTGAAAACACCAAACCTGGACAAGTTTTCAAAAGAGTCGGTAAATTTTGCAAATGCCGTTTCTGTTACTCCGGTTTGTACACCGCACCGTGCTGCATTGATGACCGGTCGCTACCCTACGACGACCGGCATGTTTCTAAATGACCTTTATCTTCCTGATGAAGAGCTTTGTATGGCCGAAATTTTCAAATCAGAGGGCTATAGTACGGGATTTCTTGGAAAGTGGCATTTAGACGGACATGGGCGAATCAATAACG
>ENA-ORXM01002674-ORXM01002674.1-marine-metagenome-genome-assembly--contig:-NODE-2674-length-19897-cov-3.663774_pt1 | contig 19897 bp, 22 predicted proteins | sample MGYA00237867_ERZ511480 | MGnify/ENA primary metagenome ERZ511480 (study PRJEB26309, sample SAMN06266103) | marine metagenome | isolation source: Algal blade | place: United Kingdom:Sidmouth, United...
GTGAAGCACTGATGGAACGTCGCCTTGATGGCATCCCTCCTTCCGAGTGGCACGATCTACAGGTCGACATCACGCCTAGGGAATATGTGATGGATTATCTGGCGCATTCTTTCCCGACACAGCTGTTTGAGCCCTACACTGATGACAACGGGGATCTACGATCCCGTCCCGCCGTTGATGCGGATGGCACGCCGATCATATGCCGTGAGGCTGAGCAGCGGCGCGATGATCTGATCGAGCATCTTGGCGCATTGGCACCCGTGCAAGGGGCGCTGGATCAGATCCTCTGGCATTTCAGCGGGGATGTGGTGGCAGAGGTCACAGGGCGCAAGCGCCGGATTGTACGGACGCCTGAGGGGCGGCTGAGGGTCGAGAATAGACCCGCCTCCTCCAACCTCGGCGAAACCCAAGCCTTCATGGATGATACCAAGCGTATTCTGGTCTTCTCAGACGCGGGTGGTACGGGGCGCTCCTACCACGCGGATCTTGGTGCAAAGAAGCAGCGCTTGCGCGTGCACTACCTGCTAGAGCCAGGCTGGAAGGCTGACAACGCGATTCAAGGTCTTGGACGCACCAACAGAACCAATCAAGCGCAACCGCCCCTGTTCCGTCCCGTTGCGACCAACGTCAAAGGTGAGAAACGGTTTTTGTCCACCATTGCGCGTCGCCTCGACACGCTCGGTGCGATTACGAAAGGCCAACGTGAGACCGGCGGGCAGAACATGTTTCGCGCCGAGGACAATCTTGAAAGCCCCTATGCGCGTGCAGCACTGCGTCAGTTTTTCTACAAGCTGCGCGCAGGTAAGATTGATGCCTGCTCTTATGCGCGGTTCCAAGAGATGACGGGTCTGACCCTTGATGACGCCGATGGTTGCATGAAGGAGGTCTTGCCGCCTATCCAGCAGTTCCTTAACCGCTGTCTTGCGCTGAAGATCGGCATGCAGGACGCAATCTTTGACGCCTTTGGCGAACTGCTCTGTGCAATCATCGAAGATGCGCGACAGGCAGGCACGCTTGATGTTGGTCTTGAAACGCTGCGCGCCGAGCGATTTATGATTGTCGATCGCAAAGTCATTTTTGAGCATGAAGCGACGGGAGCTACGGCAACGGCGCTGACAATTGAACGAACGGACCGAAACGCGCCGCTGACGCTTTCCAAGGCGAATTCCATTTGCGCCAGAACGCCAGAGGCAAAGCTTTGCTGGAACGCGACCTCGAAGCGCGCGGGCCTGATGACGCATGCGCCTGCTTACATGGATGAGGACGGTGTCCCAATTCGTCGGGTCAAACTGTCGCGTCCAATGACCTATGATTTGTTCGAGTTGGGTGAGTTCAACACGTCAAACTGGCAAGAAATCGATGATACGACGTTTGAACAGCTTTGGCAGGCTGAGGTCGACGCCGTACCGGAGTTCACCACCTCCAAGATTACGCTCATCTGCGGCTTGCTTCTGCCGATCTGGGATCGGCTGCCCGCCGACAATATGCGGATTTATCGTCTGCAGACCGAAGATGGGGAACGCGCTATCGGGCGGTTGGTCTCGCAGGAGCAGCTGATCAACGTCTATGCGCGGCTTGGGCTCGACAATGATATCCAGATGCAACCCGACGAAGTCCTACGCGCCGTGATGGAGACCCGTGCCACGCTGAACCTCGTAAACGGTTTCCAACTGCGCCGCTCACTGGTCATGGGCCAACCCAGATTGGAAGTGATCGGCGCCACGAGCGCGATCCTGTCCGAGTTGAAAACCATGGGCTGCTTTACCGAAGTGATCCAATGGAAAACGCGGGTGTTTCTGCCGTCAGACGAAATTGATGCCTTGGAGGCTCTTTTGGCGCGCTTTCCCGTTGGCACCTCTGTCGGTGACACGGGCCAATGACGGGGCGTGTTTCGGTTGCTGAGATTTCAGCAGACCTTGGGGCGCGCGCAGAGTGTTTTTGCCGCGCCTATTTCCCTGACGGACATCGCCAGGGCAGTTATTGGCAAGTCGGGGACACATCTGGTGCGGTGGGACGCAGTCTCGTGATCCGTCTGCACGCACAAGACGGTCGTAAGGCGGGTGGATGGACAGACTACGCCACCGGTGAGTTTGGAGACCTCATAGACTTGCTTCACGCCAAGCTGGGGTCGCGGTCTCTGCGAGAGACACTCCGTGAGGCGCTACAGTTCCTGGGCAATGCGCCGCTTACCGTGCCGCAGGTTTCCAAGAAGGTGTGTAGGGATGCCGGTGCGGCCAATACCAAGCGCATCGCGTCAGCGCGCCGGCTCTTTGCTTCTGGTAAGCCGGTCTTCGGAACAACGGCTGCGATCTATCTGCGCCGTCGCGGCATCGCGCGCTTCGGGCCCGCCTTGCGCTTTCATCCGAGGGTCTACCTGCGAGGTGATGACAGGACGTCAGATCATCCGCGCCACTCCCCTGCCCTTCTGGCGAAGATCACGGACAATCAGGGCAGCATTACGGGATGTGCTCGGACATATCTCGATCCGATGACTTACGGGATTGCAGATCTGCGCAATCCGAAACGGATACTGGGTCAACTCCAAGGCAACGCTGTTCGGTTTTGGTCAGGGTCCAATCCCGCTGATTTGATTGTATGCGAAGGCCTTGAGAACACCCTGTCAGTTGGCACAGCCCTGCCTGAGTTCAACCTCGCCTCCTGTCTGACAGCAACGCATCTTGGCCTCTTTATCCCACCGTCAGGCATCAAGTGCATCTGGATCGCACGAGACAATGATGTTGCAGGGGAGCGGGCCGCGCAAACTCTTGCATCCAAACTGGGATCATCGGGCATTGAGTGTAGGTGTCTCGTCCCACAGTTTGGTGATTTCAACGAAGACCTGCTGGCATTTGGCAAAGGCGGGTTTCGCAACGTGCTTTTGGCAGCCATGAAGGGATAAGTAATTGAGAATATGAAGTAAAGCGTAGTCTTTGGGGTGTGTATTGCCAGTGGCAGGCGTTCCAAGACGTTCAATCTGATCCCGTTTGGATAAGGGGAGCGATGGGCCAACGGGTCGGAGCTGAGTGCTCCTCGCCCGAACCGCAATGCGCCCCGTCAGAAAATTCCCCTGCCCCGCCAAAGAAAGAAGGCGGGCCATTCCTCGCGAAACAATTTTCTGCCGTGGTCGCATTCTCCGCTGCGCTGCGATCCCAAGGGATGCGGTCCGGTCGCCGCCGGCCCTGTTATCGCCCCATCCAAATCAGGTCAGATCAAACAGAGGAACAAGACCATGCCCCTTCAAGACAAAACCAACCCCGAAGATCACGGCCTGACATCCGCAATCCTCGATCACCTCGCCCTTCATGGCGCAAAGCCGGGACCAGATGAGACCGATCATCGCCCCCTGCCCCAACCTGATCAGGTCGAACTCGCCATGGCCACGCTTTTTGACACTACCATCAGCCTGCTCGATGACAGCCAGTTGGAAGACAATCTCGAAGAAATGCTCTGGTCCCTCACCTCCCTGTTTCATCGCCGCCTCACCCATCTGCAAAGACGTCTTGATGATAATGAATGCGAGGTCCGCGAAAGCATGAGCGCGCAGGACGGCTCCGAGGTTGCCTCGGTTGAGCTGGAGCGCCTGCAAATGATCGGGTTGAAGCTCTGGGACCACCGCGACGCCTTCGAGCAAATGCGCGATCTGGCCTGTGACCATTTCTCAGCAGCGACAGGTTCGCCTTGGATGCCCCGCACCGGATCGAAAGTCTCGCACAGAGGTCTTACATCTGCTGTAGTGGACAGTCGGGCCTTTCTTTCGGCCAAGCGGCGCAAAGAGATCGAAGTACATTGCCCTGAAGGCACCCGTATTGCTTTCTCAGGTGGGGATTACCAAGCCTACGATTTGATCTGGTCAGTCCTCGATGCCACGCATCAAAAATACCCCGATATGGTTTTGCTGCATGGGGGGACTCCCAAAGGTGCAGAGATGATCGCAGCACGGTGGGCAGATGCACGTGGCGTGACGCAGGTGGTGTTCAAGCCTGACTGGAAAAGCCACGGCAAAGCAGCCCCCTTCAAGCGCAACGACAAGATGCTGGAAATCCTGCCTCAGGGTTTGATCGCAACGCCAGGATCAGGGATCACCGAGAATATCGTTGATAAAGCGCGCAAGCTGGGGATCCGCGTGAAACGGATCGGGGTATAGGATGGCGTGGTCTGGCTGGGTAAGGTGTCTTGCTTCGTCGGCAGCCACATCCCCTGCCCTTTCAGGCTCGGTGATATTCGCGCGGAATTGCTATCGCGAAATGGCGTTTCGCTGTCGAAAAATTTATGACATTGGTCTTTTGACCGACCCAGGTGGCCACCAAACCTGATCGCCAAACAAGCGAACGGCGCCCTGCGATGAGTTTACAGCTGTAAACTGCGGCCCGTTTGGCCAATAGTCCGTAGTGTCTTATCTTGCGTATTGCGCTGTGCTAGACACTAAATGTAAGAAAGTCGTTGACTTAGAGAGGTGAATCGCACCTTTTATCCCCAAGTGGCGTGAAAAGAGCCGCATTGAGCAAATTGGGGCAACCAGATGATTCCCGCGACACCGAGCAAAACAGACAGACCATCAGAGTTGGCAACGGACATCTCTGAGCGTTTAAACCGTGCGATCAGTGAGCATCTCCTCTCTGCATTCGCACCCGACAACACCAAATCATTGCGCCCTTTCTCGGCCCCAGAGGCCGCCGAATTGCTAGGCGTGTCGGGCCAGTTCATGCGTAAAGTCCACGGCGAAGGCACGATCCTGGAGCCAAAAGACGTTCGCGCTGGCCGCCGCTATTACAGTGCCCATGAGCTGTGGGAAGCGCGCCAAATTCTTGAAAAAACGTCTCGAACAAAGGGCAGATACGTCCCTGGCCGCAAAGACGGAGAGCGGCTGCAAGTCTGGCAGCTGATGAACTTCAAAGGCGGCAGCAGCAAAAGTACATCGACTATTCACCTGGCCCACTATCTCGCACTTAATGGCTACCGAGTGCTTGCAGTCGATTTAGACCCGCAAGGGTCACTGACCTCAATGTGCGGCATCAACCCAGAAATTGAGTTTGACGGCCTCACTGTTTATGACGCGATCCGCTATGATGATCCGGTGCCGTTTTCTGACGTTGTCATGCCCACATACTTTCCGGGACTGTCCCTTGCTCCAGCACGCCTCCTCCTGTCCGAATTCGAGACTGAATCGGCGGTAAACTCAAATCCTGACCAGCCGTTCTTCTTGCGCATTCGCAATGCATTGGCCCAGGTTGAGGATCAGTACGACATCGTCTTGATGGACAGCCCTCCACAGCTGGGCTTCCTGACGATCTCCGGCATGGCCGCCGCCACGTCCCTTATCGTCCCTCTCACGCCCTCAATGCTCGACGTGTCCTCAACCGCGCAGTTCCTTGAGCTTGCCGGTGCCTATATGGGTGTCATTGAGGATGCGGGTGCAGAGCTTCAATATGATCACTTCAAGTTTCTGATCACCCGCGACGAGCCAACAGATGTGCCGTCGCAACAGTTAACCTCGTTCATGCGCGCTCTCTTTTTGGACCGCGTCATGACAGCCACTGCGCTCAAAAGCACCGCGATTAGCGATGCCACGATGCTCAAACAATCAATCTACGAGGTCGTCCGCTCAGAGATGACACGCGCGACTTACGACCGCGCCAAACAATCTATGGATGCGGTTGGCAGCGAAGTTGAAGCAATGATTCACCAAGCATGGGGGCGTAGCTGATGGCACGTAAATCACTTCAGGATCTAAGCGGCATTGCCAAGACGATTGCCAATTCCAGCCCAGGGCCCAAAGATCGAACCCCCAAACCCGCAGCACCCGCTTTGGGGGCCCTGCAGGGGTCGCTGTCAGCCATTCGCGAACTTGACCCATCGCTCATTAATGACTGGGGACCCAAAGATCGCCTTGATGGGTTTACAGCTGTAAACTCCGAAGATGATGGCGACGGCTGTGAAACCCTCAAAGCCAGCATCAAAGACGGCGGCCAACAGGTTCCCATTTTGGTCCGCAGGGCAGGGACCGAGGGCCGGTTTGAAATCATCTACGGCCGCCGAAGACTACGCGCCTGCCGAGACCTTGGCCTGAAAGTCCGCGCCAACGTTCAAGATCTCGATGACGCCACAGCCCTTCTCGCCAAAGGGCTTGAGAATGCGGCACGTCGCAACTTGTCGTTTTACGAGAAGGCACGGTTTGCCGCCGTCATTCAAGCGGCAGGTCACAACAGCAAAACCGTCCGACAGGTCCTGAGCCTGTCTGCGTCTGGGCTATCTCACCTGACCAAGGTTACTGACAATATTCCTGACGATGTTGGCGATCAAATCGGAGCCGCTCCAAAGTCGGGACGGCCGAAGTGGACCGCCTTGGCCGAAGCCTTCGCATCCAAAAAGGTCAATGCATCATCATCCTTCGCAATCCTGTCAAAATTGAATGCCGAGCTGTCGTCAGATGACCGCCTGGAGCAGCTTATGAGAGAGATTACGCGGCGCGGCGCGCGTCCAAGCGAGGGCAGGGAGGCAACACCAGTCCCGGGCGTCACAATCAAATCGGGACGCGCAACAATCGCGATGTCTATCAAACGGGCAGGGGAGAACGCCGCATTTGCGGAGTGGCTCGACCGTGAGCTCGAGGACATCATCAAGAAATCCTACCAGGAGTTTACAGCTGTAAACCCTGCGGATGACACTAGAGGCTAGAGCAACAAAGGAGGACGTAAGCAAAGAGAAACCCCCGAAACCGAAGCTTCGAGGGCTGTAACGCATTTCTACGCTTCTCAGATTAGACACCTGAAACGTAGCAGCCACCGATTCGCTAAGCAACAAAAAACGCTCTTGGGCGAACGGGAAATCTTTGCCTGCAGGCAAATTATGAGAACAATTCAAGGAATGGCTCCTGCTGGAGCACACTCGTCGCACAAAGCGACGGGGCAGGGAGGTATTGCCCAAAACAAATGGCAACTCCTCAAAACAATCGAAGACATCCGAGAACCCCTTGGCTTGAAAGGCACGTCCATCTCTCTTCTCAGAGCAATGATCTCTTTCCTACGTGTAGATCAAGTCGATGCCACGCGCGACGACGGGCATATTTGCTTTGCATCAAATGCCTCCCTCGCAAAACGTGCTCATGTCAGCATCCAAACCGTTGAGCGCCACATTGCGAAACTGGTGTCCTTGGGCCTGCTGACGCGGCGTTCGAGCGGCAATGGCAAACGGTGGGCTCGTCGAGACCGTCAGGGCAGCATTGTCCTTGCAACAGGCCTGTCACTCTTGCCGCTCGCTGAGCGTTACCCTGAGTTCGTCCGCATGGCACAAGACCACCAGGACTTCAGAAACGAACTGGGGCGGCTCAGAGATATGTGCTCAGCAGCATTGAGCGACCTCAAAACACGCCTCTTGCCCACAGAGTGGGACGAGGGCTTTCTCTCAAAAGCGCGCAACCTGTTGAGACGCCAGCCAGACAAGCAAGCTTTAAGCGATCTTCTGGATGAAATCACTGTGGAAATCTCGAGGATAAGCCCTGCAGAACCAAATGATTTGAGGGCCAGTGCCCCCGAAATTGAGGGGCATAAAGAGACTTCCAAGACTCAGTATGTTAAAGAAGAAACTTCTTTTCAGATTGAAGTTGGCCAAGAAGAGATGGAGCGCGCATACCCAAGGCTCTGCGCGGAACTCAGGTTTGCAAAGAACCAAGAAGACTGCCGTCGTTTAATGGATGATCTTGCCGGATATCTCAACCTCGGGAACACTTGGTTCTCGATAAAGGATCTTGGTCCAGCGCTCAGTTTCATGATCTTAGGATATCTCTTGGAACGCACAGAGACGATCAGCAATCACCGTGGCTACGCGTTCAAATTGTCCCAGGACCTTGCGAATAAGAGCCTTGATTGGCGTACGCTCCTGAAGAAACCGAGGTCAAAATAGGACTGATAGCATGATTGCGTTCTGGTATTTTGAACTATTACCTTCGCAATGTGAGCAATTTGCGTTTCATTTCTGCTGGAACGATTTAACTGTGCTTAGTAATAGATGTACGATTTCAATGCCTTAATCGTTTCGCTTTCTCAGACTTTCGTTTCATGGTCCTCACAGACTATGCTATCCTGGATTTCAATGCTGCGCACCCAAAAGCGGCCGCGAGGTAATCCGCAAAGGCGTCGCTCAGAAAGCCTGGAGAACGACCAGTTTGCACTCTTTGAAGCGCCTTGTCGAGGGCGACCAATTGTAAATCTCGGGGAAGGGCGTACAACCAGTTATGCCATCGCAGGAGCATCAGTGGACCGCGCGCATTTCGCCACGCCCTACAATCAGCGCCCTTCCATGTTTTACCACTAGGAAATTCTTGGTGATGTTCGAGATAGACAGCTCACATGACCTGGCCAAGCCCAGAGAGCGAGTGAATGTGAACTTTACGAAATTCCCAGCAAACCTGTGTACTAGGCAAACTGTAGATGCACTAATGAACAAATGGTGAGACATCTAATAGACAAATGGTGGGGCCCCTAATATGCATTCTGTAAGAAGGAAGCGGACCTCTTTTTCGGTTTGGGCTTCATCAGGCGAGGGAGAGACAAAAGGTTCATGACTGATACAGAAGAATATCTGCCAAGGCACCTCATCCCAGAGCTTGAAGATGCACTTGCATCAGCACGTGTGGTCAACCTCATTGGTCCAAGGCAAGTTGGCAAGACAACACTTGTACGAGACTTGTTTGGCAATGGCCGTTTCATCACATTGGATGACGCAGCTGTCTTGGCGGCCATTGAAGCGGACCCGGAGGGGCAGCTTAACAGCTTAACGGAAAATCTGAATGGCGATCCGCTTATCATTGATGAGGCCCAGCGATCCAAAAAACTAGCTCTCGCGATCAAGAGGGTCGTCGATACCAATCGGCGTAAGGGGCAATTTGTACTTACCGGCTCCTCCAACGTATTCACAACCACTGATGTGGCTGACTCGCTTGCGGGTAGAATGCGAACACTTAAGCTCTGGCCCTTATCCGTCGCTGAAGTCAAAAAGGCACCCGTCAATCGCATCATGGATTGGGCGATGCAAAACGAACCGAAACTAGGGCAGGTGGGTGGTCCAGAACAGGTCAGTCGACATGACTACATAGATTTCATTCTGGAAGGTGGTTTTCCAGAGGTGAGAGAGCTACCGATCAGATCCCGCCAGCGGCAATATCGGGATTACATCGACGCAGTGGTGGAGCGCGATGTCGCTGATATCATGCCGGTTCGAAAACCGGATGCGTTGCGTATCCTGATAGATCAGATGGCGGCACGCTCCGCGCAGGAAATCAACACTTCCGAGCTTTCTAAACTGACGAAACTGCAACGGGTTACAGTCGATCAATACCTTGATATCCTGCTAAGGTTGTCAATGCTGACCAAGCTGGGTGCCTGGACATCAGGCGAGGGCAGGCGGGAGATCAAGAACCCGAAATACCATTTTGCAGATACTGGCATCGCCTGTGCCCTTCGGCGTTTCACCCAAGATACCTTCACTATCGACAACAACCCGCAGGCGCTTGGCGGCCTGCTAGAGAGCTTTGTTCTGAACGAGATCCAGCGTGCCGTCCCAATGCAGGACGCTGACTACCGGCTCTATCACTGGCGCAGCGCAGACCAGCGGGAAATTGACATCCTGATCGACGGTGGCAGCCACTTGGTCTGCGTTGAGATAAAGGCATCTGCATCAGTTAATGGAGATGATTTCAAACACCTTAAATGGTTCTCAAAAGACGGGCCTGGCCGCAATAAAACATGCACGGGGATCGTGTTCTACCTAGGCCAAGAAAAGCTCACCTTTGGCGACAGAAACTTCGCCCTTCCGGTGAGTGCGCTTTGGAGCACGATCAATTTTTGATTGTGTTTCAAATGCCCTGATCCTCGGCTTGATCTGTTGGCTTCGTGTCATCGAGATTGCAAATGACCACTGGGCTGCCGCAAAAATAGATGATGCGAAGACGCTCAAGCAAAGCAAGGAGGGTAGAGGGCTCAATTTTGATGCCAACACCTTGAGTGAAGCCTTAGTGGCGATGTGGTACGTCGACCATACCGTCGGTTTCCAGTTGCAGACACGCCCGCCACAATGGCGTTTTCCAGTAGGTGCGATCTGACAGTCTGCCACCGTCGGATGTTTCTGCCAGAAAACCAAGCCAGCTGAGTGGTTGCAGAACATGCGTGAAGATGAACCCGGCGTGGTCATAGTATTCCCGATCAATCACATGCGCACGTTTTTCGAGACCATAGAGCGTCTTGACGAGGTGCGCTTCTGTGAGGCCTTGATCAGTCTCGACGTTGATGATGTTGATGAAGATGTCCCAGTTTCCGGGAGCTGTGAACTCTGATCGGGCATTTCGCGCGTGATTATACTCGAACAGGTAAGTTTCTGAGATCTTCGCGAAGAACGCACCACGCTGGCTGGCAAGGTCTTGCGCCTTTTTTGAAACCTGGAACTTACCCTTGGTATGACGCCCGAACTTGGCGACAGTCATCAAATCGTGGACGACCATTGCGTGCGGCACGTCCCATTCGTTCAAGACTTTGTTGAGTCGCATCAGTTCATCAGTATGATATTGCGGCCAAGGCGAATGATCTGCCATCCAATGGGCAAACTTGCGGTTGAAGGCCTTGGTTTGCGTAAGCCCAATCCCGCCGTGCGCTGCGGCATATTCGAAGGCGTTTTCCATCGCCTTCAGAAGGCGGGAGTGATCGAGTACTGGATCACCATCAGCAATGTCATGGAACTTAATCATCTGGTTGCTTACCACTTTGGCCGACCCAATGTCGATTGAAGTAAAATTTGAAGGTTGCCTACTTCAATAATTAATCGTCTGACTCATGCAACCAATGATTGTTGCTTGCTGTAACCGTAGACCGGCCATTCGGCGCGGTCGCAACGAAGGGGAAAGAAGCGGACGAAGCGCCAATTCGCTGCACGCGCACGAATGTCTGCTATCGGAAAACGAAAACCAAGGACCGCAGCCCTTGTTCTAGATCTACGCGATCAGACATGGGTTTGAGTTCTCATCTGCGATCAGCTTTCGTAGTGAGCCAGTCTGGATTGACCCCATGAACACCGTCCGACCGACTGCAAAGGCGGGTGTGCCGATAAATCCAAAGACATCTGCAATGGCCGCTGTCAGGCGCAAGCGGCGGTCGATGGCATCTGACTGCATGTCTTCCAGCAGTCTGTCTGCATCGAGGTCAAGATTTTTGGCAATGGCCGCGATGAAGCGTTCATCGGTGACGGCGGGCGTTCGGATCAGACGCGCGTGCATTTCACGATACTGGCCCTGAAGGTCCGCTGCCAGCACTGCACGGCTGGCAACCGCCGACGCCACGCCAAGAAGTGGGAGCTGATGACGGACGATGTGAAAGGTATTAGGGTCACTCGCCGCAAGATCGGTCAAACGATCATCCATCACGCGACAGATCGGACAGGCGAAGTCGGAGAACATCGCGACTGGAACGGTGTTGCTGGATTCTTCACCAAAAAAGGCAGCGCAGGGGTTCGTCCTGACGAACTGTTCTAGTTCGTCATCGGCGTCGTTATCAAGTTCACCGGGATCGAGACCAGCAAAAATTGCCGCACCCGCTGTGGACGCACCTTCCCCCTGCAATCGTCGGAAGGGTGACAGACCAGGTATGTCCTCGAACGCGAAGTCCGGCTGTCCAAGCGATGCCAGATACGGAACGCCTTTCACCCATCCTGCAACAGCGAGGGCACCGCCAGCCAGTAAAGCCCGCCGTTTCCAGTCAGTCGTTTTTGCCATCAGCTTGCGATCCGAGCGAGCATCACGATAGCCATCCCCATCATCATCAGGTTTTCCGTCAGGCTGACAAATCCGAGAGGTACATTCGATCCACCGCCCACGCAGGCGCATTTCAATTCTCGTTTATCGATGTAAACGGCTTTGAAAACGCTGATTGCGCCGACCGTCGCGATAAAGAGCGCCGCAGGGGCCGCAAGCCAGGTCAACAACATGCCGGTCATTAGGATACCTGCTGCAGTCTCGACCCAAGGATAGACATACGCATATGGCACCCACTTCCGCGCCAGCAGATCGTAGTTGAGAAACATCGTTGAGAAACTCTCAATGTCGCGGAGCTTCTGCATCCCTAATAGGATCATTGAAACCGAAATGAACCAGCCCAGCGTTTGCCATGTGATTGCCCCAAGGAAGCCAATGGACAGCGCAAGCGCCGTGGCAGCAGCCACGGCAAACAGGTAGAGGACCGGTTTGTAAGTCTTGGCTTTCGGGTCGTAGTTGGTGAGTTTTTCGCGCAGGGCGTCGTAGCCGCCGACCCTCTCGCCGTCGATCCATGTCTGCGGGGTGGTAGGTACATCATGCGCTTCCTTGAACGCATCAACCTCAGATCGTTCGCGGAACAGACGATCATCGACCTCGTAGCCGTGGCGGTCCAAGAGCCAGCGTGCCTTTTGTCCCGACGGACACAGATGGTTTGGCAAGTCCATTCGGTAGAGAACGGCTGTTTTACCAGTCGCAGATGCCGCGGGGTCGGTCGTTACATCGGCAACGTCACGGGTAATTTTTGGCACGATAGCTCTCCTGATGCGTTTTGGTGAAAGCCGGTGTATCGTTTTCACGATCTTGAACTTTAGTTATATTACATATACCCCCATAGGGTATCTAAAGCAAATGTCATCTTAGGGATACAAAAAGAGGGAGCGCCACTCGTGAAAGCCAACAAAGACAAGACACTGGACCGGCTGTCACGGCTGGAAGGACAAGTGCGCGGTGTTGCAGGTATGGTCGAGGGCGACCGCTACTGTATGGATATTCTGGCGCAGACAGCGGCAATACGGTCCGCCATTCTTGGTGTTGAAAAACTGATCCTCGAAAACCATGCGGTAAATTGTGTCGAGACGGCTATTCAAAGCGGCGACCCAGAGGAACAGAGAGCCAAGTTTGACGAGCTGATCGGGCTTTTGCAGAAGGCGTCAAAGTAGCTTTTCATTCCAGGATTTGTCCGTGCTAGACCGCGACCCACCTGTTTTGTGCTATGAAAATTCCTCTTCACAGGTTGACCGGCGGCGTGGTGATTGAAGTGAGCGTTGCCGTTGCCAGCAAGATGAGCAGAACAGCTACAGCCTCGACCTGAATAGAGCGGCGCAGATGGGGCACGGCTGCGGGTACGCCAGAGGCGAGTGCCGGAACGAACCGCCATTTGTTGAGCGCGGCCAAGGCCATCAGCCCAGACACGACGCCGAGCTTGGCAAGAAGTGTCCAACCGTAAGCGGTCGAAAGCAGGTTCAAGAGTGATCCGGTCATCAGCCATGCAAAAATCAGGCCAACAGCTATGAGCAATGCGACCGTAAAACTGGCGATATTTCCAAACTGATGAAGCAGCCTTGCTCCGTCCGGCCGGCCGACCGCGTGCCGTAAAGGGAACAGTGCGCCGATCCAAAACGCTACTGCCAGCAAATGCAGGGTCAACAATGACGCAAGCAGCCAGCGGGGATCACCAAGAGAATGACCCACAAACGTGTAGGACACAGCGATCAGTAGCGCACCGATCAGCCCGGCCGAGAGGCCGACAATACCTCTGATCAGCAATGCCACGACCAACAGTTCGCCCGCGCCGCGCCAGATCGCAGCCGCCCCAAGTGGGCTGTCCCAGACGAAGCCAAGCATCATCGGATCGACGGCCCCCGGCAGACCCATTCCGGATATGCGGGCTGCACGAATACCAAAGCGCAGAGCCAGCACCGCAAGCCCGATCATAGCTGCGACGACAGCGACTTTCCGAGCCAGTTGCCGCACATCAGCGGATGAGCTTGGAAAAACCAAAACAAATAGTGGCCCGCCCATTGCAAGAAGCGCAGCGCCATAGCCCGCCGCCTTCGAAATGATCGCCGCTATGGCCCATCCGTCGATTGGTGCCAGACCTTCCATGTCAGTCAGCTATTGTGAAACCGAACGTGCCCTGCATTGGATGGCCGTCCGAAGACAGGCCGCGCCAATCAACGGTATAGGCTCCGTCCGGCAGGTCGGCAGGTGGCAGCGCACGGAATTCTGTCACCGCGTCCATGCCGGTTTCTCGCTCGATGTTTACGTCACCATCCGGTCCGGTCAGCGTGATTGCGGTCACGCGCATTGGATCATCAAAGCGCATTTCAATAGCTTCAACCGTTGCGACCGTCGCTTCATTGGCAGGTGTGGTTTGTTCGGCCTTTGAGTGTGCAAAGGCCCCGATTGTAGTTGCGGCCAGCACGAGAAGCGCAAAGGTCATCTGTCTCATTGTCTGTTTTCCATTTCATTATGACTGGCACGGATTTCCTCCGGCCAAGTTGATTTGATGTAGCTTAGCACAGCGATGATCTCTTCATCGCTCAGGACACTCTCGTAGATCGGCATGTTGGAGGCGTAGTCAGGATCATTGATCAACGCACCAACGCCGTATTTGGTCAGCTGAAACAGCGTGTCACCGTCATGGTGCCACGTGTGTCCAGTCTCATCGTGAGGCGGGGCCGGAAGCCGCCCGTCCTCACCAGCAGACCGCCAGTTGGGCTGACCTTCTAGATTGGCACCATGGCAGGAGGCACAGTTTACCTCATAGACGCTGGTACCGAGCGCGATGGTTGCGTGATCGTCGTAGCGCAAGACGACGCGGTCGGTTTCACCCGTAACATTGCTAAATGTATAGAGAGCGGCCCCAAATAGGGCCGCTCCGCCAACAGCTGTTAAAGCGATCCGGTTCACAGACCGGACTGATAGAAGACCTCGCCATCGCCCGCATCGCCACCAAAGGCGATCACGTCATAGCGCGCAGTCGGATCATTCCCCATGCCGGGAGAGCCACTGGGCATACCGGGCACAGCAATTCCAGTGATGTCGGGGCGTTCGTCCAGAAGCTTTGCCAAAGCTTCAAACGGCACGTGGCCTTCAACGACGTAGCCGTGAACCGTCGCGGTATGACAGGCCCACATATTGCCAGGGATATCTGCATCCAGCTTAACGGACGTCAAATCTGCTGTGTCAGTAACTTTGATGTCATAGCCTTCTTGGCGGGCTAGTCCGACCCATGCGCCGCAACATCCACAGGTGGGGCTTTTTGTGACGTGCATGGTGCCGTGATGGGACATGGCCCCGTGGTCGTCCGCATGAGCCATGCCAGCCCAGCCAAAGGACGCCAACCCAAATGTGAGTGCGGCGGCGGGTGTGAAGGCCAAAAGTGTTTTGATCGGTTTCATAAGGTTTTCCTCTCGAAAGGGTGCGCCCAAGGATCTGGGCATCGGGCAGAGCCCGCTTTGATGTGATTTCTAGTCTGCGCCGCACCATTGAAAGGCACAGCAGGCATCACACTGTGCGGGGCGGATCGAGAGGGCCAGACGGTTCAAAACCGGTCAAAAGCACGCCGGATTTGCAAAACACATCCTCGCCCGCTACGGGCGCAGCGCCACTGAATGACAAAGTCGGAAGAAGAGCCAATAGTGCATGACAAGTCTGCGCGCGTTCCGTGCTGTCCTGACAGCACAAGGGTCGGGCATCTTCCATCGCTTCAACAGTCGCGTGATCATGGTCTGAAACTGGCATGTGTCCTGCGTCCATCGCATTGGTGAGCGAGGTGGAAAACGTCACTAGGACGACCAGAAGGATACGGACCAAGTACATGCAATATACCTATACGGGGTATACGTGATTTGGCAAGTCGCATGTCTGTGACTTGCTATCTTGGCAGTTCAATGACCGTGGGCATCTTTTCCCTGTGCCATCATAAAGTGATGCTCGCGGTGATGATCCTGGCTCGCCATCAGTCCAAAAAATCCAAGACCTTTGATCCGGGCCACAACAGCCGGAATTTCACTGGTCACCCTCAGCTCGATCCCATCATTCGTTTCTGTTGCGTCGACCGTCCAGCGATCATCGCGGGCAAGCTGTGCGGCGTGGGCAGGAACCATACGCCGAAGCGTGGCGATAGTGTTCGCATCGCCTGTGGCGATTGCACTGATCCCGTCCGGTAGGTCAGTTTCAATGACAACTGCGTCCATGACCAAGCGGTCCATATCGACCAAATGCGCCCGCAGCCCGGCCAGATCAACTTGCGCCCAATCCGTGTTCGGGTCGGCTTCCAACACGCGCACGAGTTCGGAAAGAGCCGCAAAAGCGCCTTGGCCGGGTTCGGACAAAGCAGCACCAGTCATTGCCTGTTCCTGCTGATGCGCAGAATGATCCATGCCATCACTGTGCCCTGTATGACTGGTTTGCGCGATTGCGAATGCCGCGCCGCCAATCAAAACCGTTGCAGTGAGAATTATCTTTGTTCGCATGTTCGCCTGCCTTTCAATTTACAATTACAGACTATCCGAGACGCTTTATCAGCTATATGATTTCTATCATGTTGCAGTGGCTTGATATTTTCGACGCCGCACCTGTCCGTAAGGTTGCGAAAGGTGGACCGGTGTTTCGCCAGGGAGACCGTGTGCTGTCTATGTATCTGGTGCGATCCGGGACGGTCGCGCTGGAGCGTCCAATGACGGATGGCATCGCGCTGACGCTGCATATCGCCAATGCTGATATGGCTTTGGCCGAAGCATCCTTGTTTGCAGATACTTATCACTGTGATGCAGTTGCACGTACAGACGCCGAAATTGCCAGCCTGCCGCGCGCAACGTTTCTGGCCGAAATCCGAGACTACCCAGACGCAGCCCTAAGTCTCATTGAGACACATGCCAAGGAAGTGCAGGCGCAACGGACGCGAATTGAAATCCTGCGATTGCGGCGGGTGGCTGAACGGCTGGACGCTTGGTTGGATTTATACGGCGAACCGGCCAAAGGAGAGTGGATCAATGTGGCCAACCAGATCGGTGTATCTGCTCCGGCACTTTACCGGGAACTGGCGAAAAGACGTGACTAGCATAGTCGTTTTCGTTCGACAGAAAAACTGGATTTTAGTGCTCGCGGTGGCACAAATCGTGGTCGGCCAGTGACGCTAATACATAGCAGTCTTCCGACACGCCTTCACCGTCGCAGCCCTTTGATATCCGACTGAGTTCCTTCTCAAGCGTTCTGAGACGTTTAATCTTGGCACGTACCTGTTCGAGTTGAGATGTGGCAATGTCAGTTGCAGCCTCGCACGACCGATCTGGGTGATCTTGCAGTTCAATCAATGACGAAATCGCTTCAATGGAGAACCCAAGATCGCGGGCATGTCGGATGAAACTCAGCCGCTCCAACCCTGCTTTGTCGTATCGCCGCTGATTGCCTGATGTGCGCTCAGCTTCGGGCAAAAGCCCCATTTCTTCATAGTAGCGTATGGTCGGCACCTTGACCTTCGTGCGCTTTGAAAGCTCGCCGATAGAAAACATAAAGAAACCTCTTGAACCTCTAGCTACTAGAGATTGTATATGAGTTGGAACGACAAAAGAAGAGTTCAAAATGTCCCACAATTATTTAACTGAAACGCCGCTCCTAGACTACCAGAACCCCGCCATAAAGGCGCTCATCGCACAACGCGGATGGGCAGCGCTGGCAAAAGGCGAACGTATCGGCGCAGCCTATGACTTTGTGCGCGACGACGTCCTGTTCGGCTACAATTCTGACGATGCCTTGCCCGCCTCAAAGGTGCTGGCGGATGGTTACGGGCAGTGCAACACCAAGGGCACGTTGCTCATGGCGTTGCTGCGCGCCTTGGGCATCCCTTGTCGGTTTCGCGGCTTTACTATCGACAAAGGGTTGCAACGTGGCGTGGTGCCAGAGCTGGTTTATCCGCTTGCGCCACGCAACATCATCCACTCATGGGTAGAGGTACAGTATCGCGGAGAATGGTTAGAGCTTGAGGGCTTCATTCTGGATCAGGGCGTTTTGACGGCGCTTCAAGCCGCGTTTCCAGAGCGTTCTTCGCTTTGCGCCTACGGAGCTGGGACCGATTGCCTGCAAGCGCCGAACGTCGCTTGGAGCGGTCAAAGCACTTATATCCAAAAGACGGGGATCAATCGGGATTTTGGGGTCTTTGATAGCCCAGATACGTTCTATGCAGACCATCGGCAACTTACTGGATTTCGCGGGCTAGTCTATCGACTGGTCATTCGACATTGGATGAACAGACGGGTTGCGCAGATGCGTGCGGGACGTGTCCCGACGATACCCGGTGGGGACAACAACCTTGTGCCTGCCAAGTCCATTTCGATGGAAAAGGAGGCCGTGTGATGGCTGGTTGTTGCGGACATGACGCGAAGTTTGACGGCGTTTCAGATGATTACAAAAGACGGCTCTGGATCGTAATTGCCCTCAACGCGACAATGTTTTTTGTCGAGATGACAGCAGGCCATCTGGCCAAGTCTCAAGCTTTGCAGGCCGACGCGCTCGACTTTGCGGGCGATGCGCTGACCTACGGAATTTCTCTTGCGGTCATCGGGGCCTCGCTTCGCGCGCGAACGAATGCGGCTCTGTTCAAAGGCGTCAGCCTTCTGTTGATGGGCCTTTGGGTGTTCGGATCGACGGTTTACCACGTCTTCTATGCTGGCGTGCCCACCGCAGAGATCATGGGCTTTGTCGGCTTTCTTGCGCTGCTCACCAATCTGGCGAGCGTCTTGCTGTTGGCTCGTTACAAAGATGGGGATGCCAACGTCCGGTCGGTCTGGCTGTGTTCGCGCAATGACGCCATTGGGAACGTCGCCGTGATGCTTGCAGCACTTGGTGTGTGGGGCACGGCAACGGGTTGGCCTGACCTTATCGTGGCAACCATCATGGCCGGATTGTTCCTGTCATCTGCCTTCCAAATCGTACGCCAAGCCTTGAAAGAGCGACGCGAAATGACCCAGAATGAACATGAGGCTGTATGATGCCGTCTGTCTTAGTCTTCACCGGCCTTATGATTGCAGCAGCTACGTTTGCAACGATGCTCTGGTCCATCGCATATCCTAACCGCCGGTTTTGGCCGCCAAAGCGCTATACCATGGCCACCCCTATTCTGGTTTGGGTTCCGACATTCACCCTCTTTGGGATCCTGATTGCCCTCGGAGTTATGGAATGGGGAAGCCTGCCAATCCCAATTTTCTTGCGGTTTGGCGTAGGCGTTTTCCTGATTGTCGCGGGAAACGTGGTTGTTTGGTCAGAAGCTGCAAAGTTTGGTGTTGCCCAGACTGGCGGTGCAAAAGGATCGCTTCGAACAAGAGGTATGTACCGCTATTCCCGCAATCCACAATACGTGGCGGATATCGCAATGATTATCGGCTGGATGATGCTTTGTGCATCGTCAGGGGCTGCACTTGTCGGCTTAGCTGGAATTATCGTTCTCATAGCTGCGCCCTTCGCCGAAGAGCCGTGGCTTAAAGAGCAATATGGATCAGCGTTTAAGGACTACAAGGCGAAGGTCAGACGGTTCATTTAGTCAAATGGCTAAGTGCAAAAGCAGACCTTCGCCATGGTGCGGCATTTTGGTAGGTCAGGGCTCTTCTGTAGCATTCGCTGCGCTATTTATGAACGGCTGCTTTCGCTTACCGTAAAGGCCAAATACCTATCGAAACGACCCTGACTAAGCTAACAATTGCCCTCGCGACCCTTCAAATTGATTAGTCAGTTTATCATGATCAGAACTCAAACCTTCGATACAGTACGGGTTCAGGAATTGTCGCCCGCCAAACAGGGCTTTGTCTGTTGCGCTGAGGTCTGCGAGCTCACAGACCGCGTCCCATTTACGGGCAATCGTGATAATCTGTTGCGTGATGACCTCGATTGCGTCGTCGTCGGTGAGCAGGAAATCTGGTGCGGCGGCAAGACAACTGGCCAAAGTGCTCATCCGGTTGTCGCCCTTGATTAGCATCGCCTGCGTCGCTTCATTCCCGGTGCGGCCTTGAGGGCAGATGTCATAAGCGGGGGAGAGCGTAAGCATTTCGCCGTCCCAAAAGGCTGCATGATTGCGGGCGTGATCGTCCGTATTGCCACACAGCA
>ENA-ORXM01002676-ORXM01002676.1-marine-metagenome-genome-assembly--contig:-NODE-2676-length-19885-cov-3.801393_pt1 | contig 19885 bp, 19 predicted proteins | sample MGYA00237867_ERZ511480 | MGnify/ENA primary metagenome ERZ511480 (study PRJEB26309, sample SAMN06266103) | marine metagenome | isolation source: Algal blade | place: United Kingdom:Sidmouth, United...
TTATTGGTAGCATGAATCAAGAGTATAATATTTATGATAATACCATTAAAATATTAGGAAAAGAGTTTATTAGCCCTTTTTCGGATGTTGGTCTAACCTTTTATGAGTACTATATTATGGATAGTACACAAATCAAAGGGCAATGGGGGTATAAATTAAAATTCAAACCAAAGGATAAAAGTGGGAATACTTTTTATGGCGATTTTTGGGTTTCTATGGAAAACCATGCCTTACTTTTGGTTAATATGCGGATGAATCCAGGAGCCAACGTTAACCTTGTTAATCGAATTATTATTTATCAAGAATACGATCATTATAAAGAAAAATACTGGATTCCACTTAAGCAAAAAACAGTCATTGATTTTGCAATGACCAAAAAAGATAAAGGCTTGGGGATTATTGGTCGAAAGACCGTCTCTTATAAAGATTTTAATATTGACAATGAACAGACAGAAGAAACCTTTCTAGAAAAAGATCCTGAAGATGTTCGTTATGAAGAACTAGCCAAGGCAGACACTTTTTGGACTGAAAATAGACATGAAAGCCTCTCTAAAAATGAAAAAGGGGTTTATGGTATGGTTGATAGTATTCAGAATATTCCTTTGTTCAAAACAATTGCTGAAATTGCCACAATTGTAGTCAATGGATACAAGGACATCGGGCCTATCAAAATTGGACCTTATTCTAGATTAATCTCTTGGAATGATGTAGAGGGCGTTCGTCTAAGTCTTGGAATTGGAACTAGTAACAAGTTGAGCAAGAAGTTTCAAATTTATGGCTATGCAGGTTATGGGTTCAAGGACAAACGATGGAAATATGGAGGTGATATGCAGTACGTTTTTAATCGCTATCGACGTTCGGCTATTGGGGCAAGCTATTTCAATGATGCTACTTTTGAGAATAGAAGTTCGGAAGAACGAAAAACACAGAGCTTGTTTGCAGGCTGGTTGCGTCGTGCCATTCCTCAAAAAATGATGTATGTTCAAGAAGGAAAGGTTTGGTTTCATCATACTTGGAAAAAAGGTTTTTCCAATCGTTTGGCCGTTATGCACCGTCGATTAAATCCTGTTGGGCATCAACAAACTAGATTGGGGGGACTTAATCTGAAGTTCTTGCAAGATAACTCAGAAACAGGTTCCGTAGATACCATTACCCAAATTCGATCTACAGAAATGGTCTTTAAAACACGTTTTGCTTACAAAGAACGTAAAATATCTGGTCCTTTTAAGGACTTTAGTTTAGGTTCTAAGTATCCTATAGTTAGTTTAGAATATACGTTAGGTGTGAAAGGTATCTTACAATCACAATTTGATTTTCATAAAGTTCGATTGGGAATCAAGCATTGGTTTTTTACTAGTCCTGTTGGTTGGATAGAATACGAACTGGAAGTCGGAAAGATCTTTAGTGGTGGTCCCCTCCCCTATCTTTTGTTGGAAGTTCACCCTGGTAATGAAGCCTATTTTTATAATAAGACTTCTTTTAATAGTATGAACAGTTTTGAGTTTGTCAGTGACTTTTTTGTCCATGCTCGAATCGAACATCACTGGGATGGTTTTATTTTAAATCGTATTAAATTTATACGCGATTATTTAAAGTGGCGTTTGGTAACTGCTGCTCGTGCCAGTTGGGGAACCTTGTCTGACAAGCACGCAAAAGCTAATCAATTGAACCATTATGATCGAAGTATCAAGCGTTCTAAAGATCGCCAAAAACCTTTTACAGAGGGACCTTTTTATGGTAGTTTTGACAAAGGACCTTATACAGAAGTTAGTATTGGGATTGAAAATATTTTTCAATTTATACGAGTAGACGCCTTGTGGAGAATCAACTACTTGGACAATAGGGATGCACAACGTTTTTCTGTTCGTGTCACCTTAAACTTTACGTTTTAAACTTATGTTTGACCAAAATCAAAGAAGTGGTGATGAATCCTTATTACCACAAGAAATAGAGGTAAAAACAATTGCTTTAGCCCTGCAAGAAAACGATGCAGAGGCTATTGCCTTGTTGGAATCTTTGAAGGCAAATTATGAAGATTGTTTAGAAATTGTTTTATTAGAAGAGGATGCCTGGACTTTGTGGAAATACGCTAAAATCACCTACCACAAAGCGGATATTAACGCTATTGGATCCAAACCTGGGCAAACAGAATTAATGATCCATTCTGCCAATACCAGTCACCTCAAACAAGGTAGCAACACTGGTTTGCCAAACGGTTATCGTTCTATTGCTGCTAAGTTCAAAGAGCAGCTCATCATCTATGCTTTTCGTTACGTTAGCCCAGGATCAACAATGGGAATGCGCTTTGATGGTTTGGTATTTGTTAAAGATAAATGGGTCTTCATTCCCAAAATGTGGCGAGCGTTTTAAAAGTATTGCTCATTTTTTTTCTTCTACTTCAACTCTTCTGTTATGCGTACCTTGTTTTTTTCTCTTTTATTAATCCAAACTTGGACGACACTCATAGCGCAACAAGCCAACGTATTGGTAACAGGAACGATTCTCAACGATTCTATTGGTGAAGTAATTTTAGAAATTAACAAACGATATATTAATAATACGGTAGAAGAATATAGTGCTACACTCAATGCCACTCAAAATTTTGGAATTGCCTGTCGAGTTGAGATTCCACAATTAGTTACTCTTCGTTATGGAACAAAGCACTGTCAATTATTTTTGGAACCTAACGATTCTCTTCATATCGAATTTAACAGTCAAACCTTCCCAGACAAAATCAGTTTTGGACAACGTGCCAAAGACAACAATAGTTTGTGGCAAAATTATAGAAAGCAATTTCCTAAGGATCCTATCATTTTTAATTACCGCCAATATCGAAAAGGTATTCATTATTATAAAATTCATGAAGACCTAGATAAGCTAATGCAACAAACAGACCCCCTTGATTTTGTACAGCACTTAGAAACAGAACGTCAACAAAAAGAGTCCATGTATCAGTTGTTTAAGGAAGATCCAGACAAACAACTGACCGATGAATTTAAAATCTTTCTACAAACAGAATTTGATTACGATCAATGGCTAAAATTACTCACTTATGGCGATGTCTATCAAGGGAGATATCGTTTAGATACTAGTTTTCTGAGCTTCTTAGATACCGCCTTAGTTTTAGATGATTTATCTTTAGGCAATCAAAATTACCGAGACTTTATTACTGCCTTTGTCCATTATCGTTGTCGTTATCAAGCAAATTCGACTGAAAGTATTTATGTACAATTGTATTATTACAGCAAACACTTCTTGGCAGGTCGAACCAAATACTTTACCATGGCACAGTTCTTAGCTACTGCTTTACGCAAAGAAAATCCAACTGCCATTTTACCAATTTATGAAGATTTTATTAAAGAGAATCCTTATTATGAGCTAGATAAAGTGGTCTTAGATCCCTTTCAAAAAGCCAATCAGTTTACTGCAGGAACAACTGCTCCTGATTTTGCCTTAAAAAACACACAAGGTGAAGTCGTACAATTATCACAACTCAAAGGAAAAGTAGTTTACTTAGATTTCTGGGCGTCTTGGTGCCGTCCATGTATGCAAAAGCTAGAAGCCTTGCAAGCACTAAAACCTCAATTTGAAGGCAAAGATGTTGTCTTTTTACATGTATCTCTAGATCGCTCTCCAGAAACTTGGAGAAAAACCTTGGAGGAAAAGCAGTTCACAGGACAACAGTTGTTCTTTGATCCCAATCGTTCTGAAATTACGGACGACTACGAAGTGCTCTCTGTTCCTACTTTTTTTCTAATTACTAAAGAAGGAAATTTTGCCTTTACACCAAGCTCTTTTGATTCGAAAGAACTGGAATTAGCGTTATTGAAACTGTTACAGAATTAGAGCTTAAAAACGTAAAATCATCCAACAAAAAACTATCTATTACTATGACAAATAATACACAATACCCTCGTATCGAAGTTTATTCAGAAATAGATAAAGGTGATCCAAATGCAGGTAATGACACGTGGACCGATCTAAATGGAGAAACTGTATATGGTGGAAGGGCAGATTATCGTCCACATATTCTATGCAAAACCTACTTAATTGAGGAAGAACAAAAAGCGCAATTATTACAAACCTCACTTAACTGGCTGCCCTACTTTGGTCTACAAAAAGAGAACATAACATTGGAACAGTACTTCCATGCCGCTTCCAACACAGATCGTTCTCCTCTTTATAATATGTTGCCCCACAATCTAGGTCACTTTCTCAGTCAAAAAGAAAAAGATGAGAACTATCCTTATTACAACACCTTATTAGTTTACGAAACATCCTATCCTCAAGAATTTACAGTAGTCTGGTTGGATAAAAATACTTGGTTTATCAATGAGCTATTTTATAGTGCTAATAGAGGTTTCTTTGAGTTTATGCAAGATGCAGAAGAAACGATTCTTATGAAAGGTAAATTGGATGACTTTCTGCGATTTTCTCCGATTTTCCAATATAAACTTACAGAAGGGTTTCCAAGTATAAAATTGCACCCTAGCAGAGCAACCCTTCCATTAAATGATATTGTTTTGAGTATTGCACTAAGTCCTGGAATGCCAAATACCAATTCTTATAACATTCAAATCACAGGGGATGCTTCCATCATGCATCAAGGATTCAAATCTAATGAAAAAGTAAATTCAAATCAATTGACCGCTATTTTGTTGGAGGCTCAAAAGTTGAATTGGGAAAGCCATTGCTTGAATAAAATGCCAAAACAATTTGCACACGACAGACAAATCTTCTCTATATCTGCATGGAAAAAGGGTTATTTGCGTCATATAGATGATCCTAATTTGAGTTCGGCATCACCTTTAAAAGATTTTGTCAAAATGGTAAAAGAGGTTCCTGAGATTAAATCCAGAATGGAGCATTTTAGGTATTAAAGAAAAAGCTCTAAAGAGCCGCACTCCAAATTTCATTCACAGCTAGTCCCCCTTTAGACTCCCAGATACTATCCAAAACATCTAAACTTTCAAATTCTCGTTGAACAACAGCTTGAATAGTTTTAACAGCAACTTCTGGCGCATATACCCAAGGTACTAAATTTAAGTATTCATCATCACAATAGCCATAATCACAAAACCCATTGCCAGAACCTTGTAGCATATAATTCAAAACAGGTTCTAATTTTTCAAATCTAAATTCATAAAGATTAGAAATTTTAGACAATGGAAAACGGATTAATAGTTCTTGGCTCTTATCATTAAAATCAAATACAAAGCCTTGCTTTTCTACCAGTGGTATTGCCTCTCCAAAGAAGTCCATTTCTGCATCTCCAATAATTGTAAATATATCTTTGAACACTCCTAACTTGCTAGTGAGCATTAAGATTTTTTGGTCAACATCTCTCAAGAGCCAAGCGAAAAGTGTTTCTCCATCAGCATTTCTTTTATACCCAAAAGCATCCATTTGATTTGTTGATTTTGTAATTGAATATTATAATTTATGACTAATATAAAAGAATTCTAAAGTATATACTAATAAAGTCTACCGACAGTTCTAATATGGAATTGATTAAGATTATTAGCAATTGCTAATTTTTTTGTTGGCAACAATTCTTTTATTAGTAAACCTCTTTCCTTAAAAGCTGTTGATAATAATGGCTCTCTAACAGGTTAGGTTCAATTTTGGGTTCATTTATACCAATAAATTCCCAAAAATTGCTTTATTTTGCCCTGCAAAAAAATTTAAGAGGCTGTTTTCTCTAATTTAATTAACGCTAATATAATGGCTGATACTAATTTTTATAAGCTAAAAGTAAAAGGTGTTCAAGTGGACACAGACAATGCGGTCGTCCTTAGTTTTGACGTTCCTAACAATCTAAAAGAAACCTTTCAATATAAACACGGTCAATATTTGACCTTAAAATTCATGTTCAGAGGCAAACAAGAACGTAGAGCTTATTCGCTTTGTTCTAGTCCAAGCATGGATAAAGATCTAAAAATTGGTGTCAAACGAGTATTCAAAGGTTTGGTTTCCAACCATATTAATGACAACATTACAGTGGGTACAGAAATAGAAGTAATGCCTCCACAGGGGCACTTCAACACTGCTCTAGACCCTAATCAATCAAAAGATTATTTCTTGTTGTGTTCTGGTTCTGGTGTAACGCCAATGCTTTCTATTCTAAAAACTATTTTGGAAGATGAACCTAAGAGCCAAGTTTGCTTGTTTTATGGCAATAGAAGCGAAGATAGCATCATGTTCAAGGCAGAATTGGATCAGTTAGAAAAACGTTATGCTGGTCAACTAAAGGTAGTTCACACGCTTTCCAGACCTATAGAGCGTAAAGAAGGTGGTGTATTTGGCTTGTTTGCCAAGAAAGTAATTGACTGGGATGGTATGAAAGGTCGTATTGACGCTAGAACGATCAAAGAAGTTTATACAAAATATCATCGTGGAAATACTCCTGTAGAAGCATTCATGTGTGGTCCTGAAGGGATGATGCGTACGGCTGAAGATACCTTCAAAGTATTGGGAGTGGACGACAAAAACATTCATATTGAATGGTTTGTGGTAGAAGACAAAGTAACGGATGGTGTTAGCAATAGTACTGGAGCAAAAGCAACAGTAACTATGAATGGCAAGAAAATCGAATTGAGTTTACAAGCAAATGAGTCTATTTTAGATGGTTTATTGCGTATCGATGAGGATCCTCCGTATTCTTGTATGAGTGGTGCTTGTTCTACTTGTGTTTGTAAAATTGTTAGTGGAGAAGCGGAAATGGAGCGTTGCTTGGCTTTGAGTGACGACGAGGTAAAGAATGGCTATTTGCTAAGCTGTTCAGCAATTCCTACAACAGATACTATTGAAGTAAATTTTGATGTATAAAGCTTATTTTGCTTTATGCTGTTTATCATAACAGAAAAAATCCTGTTCAGCATTGTGTTGAACAGGATTTTTTAGTTTTTAAATAGCGATACTTTTTAATTCATCAAAGCTTTCACTTCGTCATAAGTTGGAATGTGTTTGTGATGCCATTTTTTGATTACCTTACCATCTTTAAGCAAGACCAAACCTGGATTAGCACGCACAATTGTTTTCAACAATTTATCATCTGCGGTATCAAATTCGTAAGCACCATTTACATCATGACGGAATTCATCAACCGTTTGTTTGTTCGTATAATAATAAAGTGCTTTTGTCGTATAACCTTCTTTTTCTGCTTTGCTAGCTACATCGCTAATTTGTTTGAAAGCTCCTTTATCTGCCTTATCTAAATTACCACCAACAACCAAGAAATTATACTTAGGATTGTTTAAAATATCATCAAATCTAAAGTATTGAATTTGAGAGTTACAACCTTCATGAATGATTTTTGTTGTTGTTTTTTCTTTATCCGCTTTCCAAACTGTTTCTCCTGCAGCATTTTTTTCCTCCCACAAATAAGGGTACTTCATCAAATCGTTAGAATTCACGATCTGCTGTTTTCCTGTTTCGGTATTCTCATAAGTAAACATAGTCTCTGCAACAGCGACGTCTGCATCACAAGCTTCTTTAGCTGCTCTCAAATCCATTCCATCTGCAAAAGGTCTAAAGTCAACCATTGGTTTGTCAAAATAGAAGTTTTGGAAGCAGAACCAAGAAGCAATAATAATTAAGCCTGTAACCACAATCGTTCTTAGATTTAGAGGGCCTATGTTTTTATTTAGTGGCAACAACTCTTTTAGTTTTCCTGTATTAAAAACTAAGAAAAGAGAGAGAATAGTATAAATAATATCTTTCACAAAGGTTTCAATTGGCTTCAATTTCAAGAAATCACCAAAACAACCACAGTCGGTAATACGAATATTTCCATCACTAAAGTTCTCCCAATGCGCAAAATCTAAAATGCCGATTTGTTCCGATTTAGAGGTATAACCTGTTAGGTAATTGAATCCTGTTAAGAAAGTAAAAAACAACATCATACTTAGATTTACCCAAGTTGTTTTGCGTTGTCCTAAACCTAAAATCAAGCAAGCTCCTAAGACTAATTCTAACACTAGCATAAAGAGTGAAAATGGCAAGGCATTCTCATGCATAGTTTCCATAAAAGGCAAGCCTTGTGCTGCAAATTCTGTAAAATAATCTTGCATTTTATAAGCAGTTCCTAGTGGATCAACAGCCTTCACCAAGCCAGAAAAAATCAATAAAGAACCTACAAAATACTGCACAAACCATTGTACAGGATGAATCACAGGATGTTCTTTGAGTTTCGAATGCCCTACACCTATCGTTGCTGTTAAGGCAATCGCTGCAATACCAATGTAGAGAAATAGAGTATAAACTGTCATGTCTTTTATATTTTATATTTTGTTTTAATTGAGTGCTTCGCTACTCCCCTTCTTCCGCTATTTTAATAAGTGCAAAAACGGCATAGTTTATAATATCTTGATAATTGGCATCTAAACCTTCTGATACCAACGTTTCACCTTGATTATCTTCAATCTGTTTGACTCTGAAGATTTTCATGAGAATTAAATCCGTCAAAGAACTTCTACGCATATCTCTCCATGCCTCCCCATAATCATGGTTCTTGTCTTTCATCAGTTCAAAAGTAGCGTCATGGTATTTATCATACAAAGTCATTACTTCTGCTTCTGACAATTCCAGAGATGCATCTTTTGGTAATTCTAATTGAATCAATGCCATAATACAATAGTTCACCAAGCCAATGTATTCGCTTTTGACCCCTTCATCTACTTTCATAGAACCATTTATTTCGATTCCACGGATTCGTTTTGCTTTTATAAACAATTGGTCGGTCAAAGAAGAGGGGCGTAAAATGCGCCATGCCGTTCCATAATCTTTATTTTTATTCAGAAAAAGTGTTCGACAGGTATTGGTTTCTTTTAGATATTGTTCAAAGGTATGATTAGACACTTTTGTTGATTTTAAGTGGTGATAGTTTGTGTTCTGTGTAAAGATACAATCTTATAACTAAAAAATTAGTTAACAAAACTATAAAATATTATTGACATTCTCTTCTATTCCCCTCAATTGGTTTCTACATTGTTGTACCAAGGCATTTGCTTGTTCCACATTTTCCAATAAGGCTCCCATTTTATCTCCTTGATTTTCAATGTTTTTTAGTAACTTTTGTAACTGTTCTAATGTTTCTTCGTAAGAATTAGAAACAGCATTTTTTTTAGTTTTATCGAGATTTTCGTCATTCTCAAACATAGAATAAATGTTTTTTTTGTTATCTTACAGATAAATATTTCGCCCCATCAAGATCTAAAAACACACATCACGCGCTACAACAGTAGGCAACATATTTAGTTCTCTATTTGTAATATGAGTATTTAGAACTTTCTCTAGAAGGTTCTAAGAGGTCTAAATGTACTAAAAAATGAGAATATGAAGTACCTTTTTGCCCTTCTCTTTTTTGTGTTATTGATGTCAGTTACTTCTGCCCAAAATTGGAAAGAACTGAATCAAGCACCTATCAGATTAAAATACAACATCCCTCAAGGTTGGTATGTTGGTGGTTACATACATGGCAAAGCCTGTAATTGTAATGGTGCCACTCTAAATGCCTCCAAAGATCAAACTGTTAATATGGTTATTCTTACAGATACGACCGATCTTGATACCTTAAAAAAGCAAAAAGTTTGGGGCTATAGTTTTGCTCCATCTTCTGTTTATAATGAAAAATTACAAACCGAATTTCTTACTTTTGAAAAAGCAATGTCAACATGGATAGAGGATACAGAGTCCGCTGTTTTACGTTTCTCTACTTCTCATAATGAGTCTCAATATTTAGTGTATTTTTGGGGCAACCTTCAAGATATTACTAGAAACGCCAACACCATTGAAAACATTCTCAACTCAATTCAAGGAATTTAAAATACAACCCATTATGGCTAAGAAAAAGAAAAAACTGACCTTTTATTCTACTGATCCCGACACGGAATGGTTTGATGATGAGGAGGATAATATTGAAACGCTCCCTGTTCAACAACAAAAGTTACGTGTTCTTCGAGATCGCAAACAACGCAAAGGTAAGGAAGTTACCTTAGTGACTGATTTTGTGGGTACAGAAGACGATTTAAAAGACTTGGGAAAAACCTTAAAATCTAAATGTGGCGTTGGTGGAAGCACTAAAGATAATGAGATTATCTTGCAGGGCAATTGGGTAGAAAAGGTGGTTGATTTACTCAAAAAAATGGGTTACACACAAACTAAACGTATTGGAGGATAGTCCTTAAATAGGATTGGTTCTTTTGCTACCCGAAGGCTCACGCAGTAAATCATGTGGAGTTTTCAATTACAGGTAGCTCTTAACTAATTTTTAGATTTTAGATACTAGATTTTAGATCGCTACGCTTTTAGACTAAATTGTTATTAATCAACCATTTAGTCTAATATCTAAAATAGTTAAATTTGAAGCATACTTTTAAGTATTACCACATGATTTGTCAAGGAATGATCTGATTTTAAAAATACCTTTATATATTTAATGAAGAATGCTTAATTTTGAATGTCTACTGCTTGTCATAAAGTTATTAGACATTCAAAATTAAGCATTTATACGCCTTTAAAAGGAGTCCTTATAAGCTATTCAATCGCTAGTTTATATAAAATTCCAAAGTCTATAGCTCTTCGAACTAATAAATTAGGGCGTTTGTCTAAAAGTAATTCATGATGGTTTTCTTTATCAAAAAAGGCAGATTCTACCTTGTAGAAATTAGGAGACAAGTCGTATTTATTTTGACGTAAACAATCAAATTGCGGATCTTCATAACGTTTTGAGTAACCAACAAATTGAGATGCAGATTGCTTGACATAAACCACCTTTTTATTTCTTAGTACCAATTCATCTAATTGAATTTTTTCATTCAATATAGATTTGTCAATTACTTCCCTAAGCTTTAAAGTGATTGGTTTTTTGGTCTTGTAATACAACACTTCTAAGGTATCTCTAGATACTTGGTTGATTTGTTTAATAGAAGTATAAATGGGTTGATTCGGCAAGGAAGTCATAAATTCGTAGCTGTAAATCCAGTATCCCTCCTTTTCTATATTTCCTAATGGGACATTATACAAAATCACACTATCTCCTTCAGAGACATTCCATGATTCTAACTTTTTGCTTGTTCCTTCTTTATGAGCTGTAAATGTGCCTTGCATTAAATGATGTAACCGCTTAATGTTCTTGCCCAAGTCTTGATAGTAAGCAGGTTCAAATATAGTTGGTGGCTCCTCTATGTTTTTTTTGAGATTGCTTTTAGGTACAAAGCCACAGCTTATTAGTAAAGAGAAGGAAAACATTACTAAAGTTATCTTTAGGAGGAATATTATTTTCATAACGAGATGATTTGGGAAAAAAATAGTGACGTATGGGTTTCCTAAGCAATAGATAAAGGGTAAAGTTTACTTTACAAAAGTAAAATATATTATTTATTAAATGAGTAAATCATACATTAAATTCTCGTTAATGTTACCTCCATCACTTTCGCTCTAATAAGTCATTACACTATTTTGCTACTACTTTTGTATCTAGTATAAGCTTACGTTACTTCTTTGAGGTTGTGATTTTGGGGTCGCTTATTACAAAAAACCTTTTCTATATTCTTTTGTTAAGATATTAAACAGAAGTTCTTATTCTATCTAAAAAACATTACACAAATGTCCCCTTTGCACAAATTAATTTATACAAGCAGTCGTAGACCAAACTGTGATGCTAGTGAAATTGAAAATATTCTAGCCTCTTGCAGAAGAAACAATCCCTCCAAAAATATTACAGGAGTTCTCTTACATTCTGACCATAGATTCATACAATATTTAGAAGGAGATAAAGAGGAAATTATGAGCTTATTTGAAGCCATCAAAAAGGATGATCGACATGGAGGGGTTAATCTAAGGTACTACACGCCTATTGAGGAACGTATTTTTCCTAGTTGGCATATGGGCTACAAAAATGTTGACAAGAACAGCACCGTCTTTCAAACTGCTATTATAAAAGAGGATCAAGCTATTTTTCAAAAATTAATAGAAAACCAAGATCAAAGTGAAATAGAAGGTATGCGAGTTTTAAGATTATTTTTTGAAATGGCTTGAGCTACCTAAGCAATAAACCTACTTTCCACCAATAATTTTTCCGTTAGGCAAAGTATGCGTTACTTTAAACAAGACAAAATCGTTTAAAGCATTCTCCGTACGTGTCGTTGGATGTTGTTTACCATCTGTCAACTTAACTACTTGTGTCGTAACGTAGTCTTTTAACTCTGATACATGTACCAAACCATCATGATTTCGGTCTGCTTCACCAGAAGTTAAGCCTTCTAAAATAGCATAAGTAAACACCCCATTACTCCAATCTTCTGACTCTAAAGCAAACTCATACCCACCTGCTGCTGAAATAACGGTTGCACCTGTTCCTTTCGAAACATCACCAAACAAAGTCTTCATATAGGTAAAGGAATTTTTCAAGCCAGCTTTTGGGCGCACCAAAGTAGCGCCTGATTTTTGGTTCATTTTTACATTCGTGTTGGTCATAGCAATTGAAGAACGAGTCACTGCTTCGTCCTTGTCTACTTCACCAGAATGGCAAGCATCAATCATAATCAAACGATTTCGACAATCCATACCATCCATCATAGTATTAATTGCATCATAAGGCAAACCTTTTGCTTGTGGATTATTAAAATCAACATCGTGCATTGCCAAATAGTAATCCAGTTGATCGTCCAATAAACCATGAGAGGAAACGTATATAATTACTTGATCGTCAATTTTAGCTTTATTCAGAAATTTACTTGCTTTGAATACATTTTCTTTGGTCGCAACTTCATCAAATAACGCTTCGGTATGAACTGTTCCAAAGTAATCAGAAGACTCAAATTTTGCAACTAAGTCCTTTGCATCCTTGGTGGCAAATTTTAAATTTCGTTCTTCATTTTCAAATTTAGAAACACCTATTGTAAAAATATACAAATCTGGTTTCCTAGTGCTTGTTGGGTGGTAAGTCACTTGAAAGGTTTCTCGCAAACTTTCGAATCCTTCTTCATTAAACACAGATACCTTCACCAAATTTTTGCCTGCACTCAAATTAACATTAACCTCTTGATCTATTTGATTAGTATACTGTTTTTTTAATGAAATCCCCTTCAATTCAGGAGCAGGCACATCGTTTATATAAATAGAAATTCGATCCAATTTATGCGTCTCGTCCCAAGCCTTGATATTTAACTTTAATTGTTTGTCTTCTGTCGTAACAGGCAAAGATACCTTATTGCTTAACTCTATATTGGGCAAAGCTAATTCTCCTTCCAAATTATCAGGTGTAAATCCCAATTTATTTAGGCGTTTTTCCCAAGCTTTGGTGTATAGTTTTACAGAATATTTAGAGACACCTAAACTGGTCAGCACTTTATCTGGACGATTGAATCGAACATCAAATTGATCAAAGGAATACAAATTATTTTTAAACCGAAAGCCAATCCCATCATTATTACCTTTGGAAGATTTGTAATAATTATCAGGTGATAAAATAATATAATCTAATTCTTCCATGGCAATTAAAGAGCTGACTTCTTTACACGTTCCCAAGTCCCATACTTTGATAAAACCATCTTCTGCGGTCGAGTACACCCGTTTTCCTTTCTCGTCAAACCAAACAAATTTAATCGCACCATGATGTCCAGACATTGTACAGGTACTCTTCTTAGTTACCCAATCCCAAACGACTACATTAAACTCAACTTCACTAAAGTAGCCTCCTTGCCCTGTCACTAAAGAAGTCCCATCGGCATTAAAGTCTGCAGAAAACAAAATCCCTTCCTTCCCTGTATTAAAAATAGCAGAGCTTTCTCCTGTGGTATAATCCCACTCAAACCAAGTCATTTCTGCTTTTAGTTTTTTTGCTGTTAAGTCATATTCAGGTGTTGTTTTACTGATTAAAATTTTAGTAGAATTAGGAATAAAATCTAGTAAAAATTCGTACCCAACTTGTGATGGAATGGCGTGCACACGCTTTCCTGTAGCTACTTCCCAAGAAGCAATTTCAGAGCCATTCGTTTGAGCAATAATATAATCGCCCTTAGGACTCAATTTAACACTCTTAAAGATAGGCATCTCTGTAGATTTAAAGTACACAGCTTCTCCAAGTTGTTTCTTTTTAGCCACATCCCAGATCCTAAAAAAGTATTGATTATTCTGATAATTCTTCAAATCTATAGACACTTCTTGTGTCAACATTTGGCTACCGTCCTTGCTAAACGAAATTTCGGACAAGGCATCTACTTCTGTACTTTCAAAAATGGGTTGTATCGTTTTTGTATTAAAAACCGTTAAGATAGGCTTCTCTTTATCTCCCACTACCCAAGTTCCAAAAACAGAACCATCCGCACTAGCACTAGCTACCCCTGATGTTTTAATGTATTGTTCCAAATCTCCTTCCTTCATATTCCAAACTCGAATGCCAGGAAATTTATTATACACAGAATTAATCAAATATTTAGAATTGGAACCAACCGACAAATGGGTAGACATTTTGAAATAGCCTTTTAGGCGCCCCAATTCTTTATTTTGTTTAAAATCAAACAAAATTCCTCCCATAAAAACAGTCGGTTGCAAGCCATAGCCTTCACTTTCTGTTACCATTCCAGCAACTCCTATCATCGAGTTATCAGGGCTAATTGCCAAATCAAAAGCTACTCCAACCTTATAAACTCCATTTTTCATGGTCGTTAAATCTTGAGTAGATTCATTCATCACGCGTTTTAATTTTCCCTTTTGTACGGTATAATCAGAAATAGATCCAGAACGATTCATCACTAACAAATTTCGATTATTAGGTGTAAACACCATTTCAATCATATCTTGGTGCGTGTACTCAAATTCAGAAACAATTTTTTGAGTTTCTAAATTCCAAACTGTAATCATCTTATTGGCAATGGCAAACCCAGCTACAAATTTTCCGTTGGGGCTAACTGCTACATTCATCAAAGCTTGATCGTGACTTGCAGTCAAAGTACCTTCTATTACTTTTGATTTATAATTATAAATAGACAGTACATTAATCTTTGCAGCAGCTCTTGTAATCAAATGCTTACCATCTTCTGTTAGTCGTATATCGGTATCGGGAATCGCTCCATGTTTTGTAATTTCGGTTCCAGTTAGAATATCTAATTCCACGATTTCTCCTGCTTTCATCACCAAGACATGCGTTGTATTAGGAATGTATGTAAAGGTTCGTGTGTACATTTCCAACTTGATTCGACGCACAACTTTACCCGTAGAATGCTCCCAAGTGATTAACGTTCCCTTGTCATCTATACTTAGAATATAACGATTATCTGAAGTATATTCTACCTTCCAAACATCTCCAACATGTCCATACAATACTCTAAACTCTTGACATAAACTTCGATCCCAAATTCGAACCGTTTTATCCATTCCAGCTGTTACAACAAACCGATTGTTAGGACTAAAATTAATCGTATAGACATTCGCAATATGTCCACTAGTCACTACTATTTCTGGTTTTTCTTGTGCGTTTAATAAGCTTGTTAATAACAAACAAGATAAAAAAACTAGTATAGCTGACTTCATAATGTTAATAATTGAGGTAATTTAAAAAGAGAATGTCACTTAAATCCACTCCTTGGCAGCAGCAGTAGACAGCAAGCCCAAAAATATTGGCATCCAAAAGATAGGATAACCTAATTTAACTGCATCCATAAAAGCCGTTTCGCGACTCCACAAAGGCAATTGTTCCATGCAGATTAGGCTAGCAGGAACAACAGAAATAATGGCAATCATAATAGTTAAAACGTGCATACCATCCGTTGTCTTATGGAAATGGCGCATGGGTATGAAATAGATAGTAGACAATAAAATCACCGTTGCTAGTAGTTTCCAAATAGATAGGGTAATAATTTTATTATCTCCTGCAATTAGACCTTTAGTATATAAAGTGTAAAAAATTTGTTTTGCTAAGAAATAAGTCCCAATACTGGCTCCATAGAGCAACAATATGTAAAATACAGTCCACCCTATTGGCATTTTTAGCTCCATTCTCATCGGCAGAATAAACGTCACTACAATCAAAAATGAAATAACATAAATACTCCTTAAGGGATGATGCACCCAAGTATAACCTTGCCAGCCAACTACTTCATGCAATTCATACCACCACATCAGCAAGCTAATTACACCAATAAAAACGGGTATAATCAATAAAAAAATGTCTTTTAATGTTAATTTAGCTTGCTCCATTTTGGGCTTTGTTGTAGGACGAAGGACTAGTTTAAGATACGTTTTTTAGTAGGTTCTAAAAAATTCTATCAAGGATTAAACAGAAATTTAAGGCTTTTCTTAATTTTTAGTGGTAATTTTGGAATTTATTTTCAAAATATCAGTTATTTAATAAACATCTTAAGGGATGTTGAATTTATAATTAAGAGAAATTATTTAGCAGCACTGTTTTTAGGTGGAGAATTAACATTCATAAAACCAATAAAGAAATCCACGTCTTTTTATTAAAAAAAAGAAAGGAAAAACGGAAGTTACTAAGAATCAAGTTAAAAAGTAAAATCAATTAATAGTTTGGAACAAACAAAAAAACAACGCCAAGTTGGTAGTTTAATACAGCACGAATTTAGTACTATTTTACAGTCAGAAGGTGCTTTTATTTATGGTGTCGAACCACTGGTAACCGTTACCAACGTAAAAATGAGTTCAGATTTGGGAATTGCTTATATCTATGTAAGTGTTTATAATGTTCCCTACAAACAAGAAGTTGTTAAAGAATTGTGGGAAAACTTGGCTTATCTACGTGGACAAGTTGGCAAACGTATTCGCAAACAAGTGCGTCGTATTCCAATTCTTAAATTCTATATTGACGACACCTTGGATGAAGCAGAACATTTGGACAACCTTTTTTCAAAAATTCATTCTGAGAAAAACACCCAAAATCGCTCCATGAAAGAAATCATGGATGCTAGAAAAAAACTAGACGAACTAGATAAAGACGAAGAAGCGTAAAACCACCTTGTAGGATAAATTTGAAGATTTGAAAATGTAGCCATTTGAAAATTATTGTATCATGAAATTTCATTTTCAAATCTTCAAATTACGACATCTTCAAATTAATTAAGACTAGTACAACACTATGAATCTACCTTTCAAATTTGCAAGACGCTATATCTTTTCCAAGAAATCCACTAATGCCATCAATATCATTTCAAGTATTGCTGTTTTTGGAATTGCTATTGGAAGTATGGCACTCATTATCATTATGTCTGTTTTTAATGGTTTTGAAGGCTTGCTAGGCAACTTGATTGGTAGTTTCAAACCTGATGTAAGAATTACGGCTGTCGAAGGGAAAGTTTTTGTTGCGGATAGTAATATGATTCAACAAATCCGCTTGCTCAATGGAGTACATAGTGTTTCTGAAACCTTAGAGGAAATTGCTCTATTTGAGTACGAAGGGGTTCAGAATATTGCCAACATCAAAGGTGTTGACGTTAATTATACAGAGGTAACGGCTATAGACACTTGCCTACAGGACTCTCAAGATTACTTGGTATACGACTCTATCAAAAATGTAAACTATACGGTTGTTGGTGCTAATTTAGCTTATGCACTCAACATTAATATTGGAAAAGCCTTCAATCGTCCCGTAACGATTTATATGCCCAAACGGACAGGAAAAATGTCTACTAGTCCTACCAAAAAACCTTTTAAGAAACGCCCCCTCTACCCTTCTGCTATCTACGAAGTGCAACAATCTGAGTATGACAATTATGCCATTACTAATTTAGCCTTTGTACAAGAAATTACCTCTTATAAAAATGGTGAAATTTCTGCATTAGAAATAAAATTAGACTCCAAATTTAACGAATCCAATACCTTAGAGGAAATTCGCAGCATTGCAGGTGCTGCTTATGTAGTTCAAAATCGTTACCAACAAGATGAAGCCTTATATAACATTACACAACTAGAAAAAATAGTTGCCTATTTTATCTTTGCCTTTACTTTAGTCTTAGTTGCTTTTAATATGGTAGGTGCCTTGTGGATGTTGGTTTTAGACAAAAAGAAAGATATCTCTACCCTCAAATCTATGGGAGCTACTAGTCAGTTGATTCGCCAAATCTTTCTTATGGAAGGCTTTTTATTGTCTTTCATTGGTTTAATATTGGGCTGTTTTTTGGCCATATTACTTTGTGTGTTGCAACAGCAATATGGTTTTGTACAATTAAGCGGTTCTGGTGAATTTATCATCAACGCCTATCCTGTTGAAATGCGTTGGGGAGATTTTGCCATCGTTATTTTAACGGTTCTAGGTATTGGAACTAGTGCTGCTTGGATTCCTGCTCAAAAGGCTAGTACGATTCAGAATATTCAGCGAAAGGAATAACTGCTTTAATCTCTATTTTATGTCTAAAGATTTAATAGACCAAGAAGATCAGTCTACTGTCCTTTTATACAGTAGAATAATTGACCAGATACAAGCAACTCCAAGCCATAGAAAAATCATTTTGTTGGTGTTGTTTTCTTTTACAATAGCTGGAGTTGTGGAATACAAAGATTCTGCTCCTTTCATTTGGGCAGAAGCAATTGGCAAATGTTTTGGTTGTCTTATGCTGAACTTTATTTTGGGAGCACTCTTTATTGTTCTGCATAAATGGATTTATCATCTTATCGAATTGTTTTCTAAATACACCTATCCTGCTGCTCTTCTAGACATCATTAGTGCTACTTTTATTACAGCTGGATTATTTCTTATATTGATCCTTACTTTAGCTTATCTCACCTAAAATGGAATGATATGACTCAAGAATTATTAGACTCAGAAGCACCACTACCTTCAAAATTCATAACCCGTTTAGTTAATTTTATTCAAAATACATCTAAACTCAAAAAAGCAGGTTATATTCTATCTATTTCGTTCATAGAAACAACCCTTATCTTTAACTTGAGTCGCAAATCATTTTCTTGGATGGAGATTATAGAAGTTTTTGCTGCCCTTCTTGGCTCTACTATAATGTATGGATTTGGTATTTATTTGCTGGTAACTGGCATTTCTTTTTTCATTCAAAAAGTATTCGCCTTCAATCCTAAAGTAAATGAGTTGGACATTATTAGTACCACTTTTATTCTAAGCCTTTTTTTGTTCCTTATTTTTTGTATATATGTCATTATTATGCTTTATACGATGCCTTTTTAGGAACGTGCCAAAATAAGTTATCCTATGTCTCAAGAAGAAGATCTTTTGGACTTTGAAACTCCAATCATACTCAGTAAGTATGAAAAATTTCTAAATTATCAAGCAACAAAACCTAGCTATTTAAAAGTACTTGGAATTATTTTATGGAGTATTTTGTCTGGCTCAGTTATAATCTACAAAGCAGGTAAATTAGATGATTTTGCTCTTTTTTCTAGTATACTAGTTATTGGTGGTGGCTGGTTTATTTTATTAATGACAACAGGTTTTTTCTTGCATATTTTTTTAATTATTGGCGCTGCCTTTGTAGATGCCATTACAAACCACAATCCAAAAATTAGGAAGCTAGATATGCTAAGTGTTACCTTTATTTTATCCCTATTCTCTTTGATAACCTTGTTTATTTTAGCACAATTTCTTGATTAAGCCTATTTATCTATTGAGGATAATTTTTGACATTCTAAACAAAAACTACCTTAAATCTATTTACTAAGCACTGTGTATAACAACAGTATTTCATGAAGTACAGTAACAACGATTAACAACACAATGAGCGAAAGAAAAAATGTAAGCCTAAGTTGGGCAATAAAAACAATTGTTTGGCCTCGTCGAAAAACAATTGGAATTGGTTTAATTTTAATAATTGTCAGTCGTTTGGCAAGTTTGGTCATGCCTTGGGCAAGTAAGGTTTTAATTGACGAAGTGATTAAATATAAAGATCTTCCCAAATTAAAG
>ENA-ORXM01002680-ORXM01002680.1-marine-metagenome-genome-assembly--contig:-NODE-2680-length-19868-cov-3.644232_pt1 | contig 19868 bp, 13 predicted proteins | sample MGYA00237867_ERZ511480 | MGnify/ENA primary metagenome ERZ511480 (study PRJEB26309, sample SAMN06266103) | marine metagenome | isolation source: Algal blade | place: United Kingdom:Sidmouth, United...
CCCTTTCTTCCGCAAGCGGAATTCATCCCCGGCTGCCGGAAAAGAGGGGAGCCAAAAAACCTTCTTGCCAACATGTGTCCACACGGAAGGATGCTTCGGGAGTGCTCAATATGACAATATTACAGCGAATCAATATACTGATGAATCAAGTCAACACCTTCCGTATGCAATTGGGTAATACCGACAAGTGGCATCGATGGTCCAAAACCGGGAGAAGTTTCTACCCGAGACCTAATATCCAATCGAGTTTCAAAAATATTGCTATCTTCAAAAGCAGTCTCATACCTAAAATCAGGTCGGTCGGTAACGTTAGAATTATGAAGTCCACCGGGTTGGTGACAATGTGCACAGTTTACATCCATATAGGCCAAGGCACGTTCTTCAAGCGTAAAAGAACTATCCACCCAGTCGGGTAATCGCTCGATTTGCGCAATATCAGGCGCTCCCGTAAGCAAGCCCTTATCCATAAAATACTGTAACTGATTCTGTCCGTTATAGGTGAAATTTAAATTACGTGCCGTTGGGCCTATGGGTATTGAAGTATCATTTACATTGTGGCACTGCGTACAATTAATAGAAAAGGGGACTTTGTAGTTGACGGATCGGTTACTTCCAGTAGTATCGATATATTCGACAGAGACCGAAGGTGCGCTATTACTAAAGACAGCATCGGTCTGTTCTTCGTTCCACAGATAGTTACCCATACTCCAAGACCCGTTAAGCTTAATCAAAAGTCGGGTCTCTATCAATTTTTTTCCTATAGATGGATTTCGTTCATCGTTCAGATAATAAAACGTCTTAGTTATTACAGTACTGTCCGGAAATTGTAGTAGTCCTTCGCCGTCATAGGTCATTTGACCATTTTTAGGAAGTGAAATCGTTCTGAACTTTAGTGAATAGTCGGAATACAATGGCGTAGTTAAACTGTATTCGTGTGATGTACTATTGGTAAGCAAATCGGACGGACTACCCTTAAAAATATTGAGTTCCGACAATTTTGGTAGAAACTCGGCTACCGCATATACCGTATCATCGACATACGGGTTGGTGCTGTTCGCCAACTCATCGCCGTTATTGACCCCATCGGAATCACAATCGGAAGATGACCACATTGTACTTGAAGCGTTGTAGCCCTCGTAATTTTCGTTTTGTACCGGGTCGCAAGGGTTGTCTTTATCCGTGCCGTTGGCAACTTCTTGAAAATCAGGAATTCCGTCTCCATCAACATCCTTAATTTCGTTTACGAAAGGATCTGTATTATCGGTAAGTTCTTGCGCATTTGTAATGCCATCGGTATCGCAATCAGCTGCCAACCAAGTGGTATTGTCAGCATTAAAGCCTGTGTACCCGGAATTCTGTTTGGGATCGCAAGGGTTGTTTTTGTTCGTACCGTTCAAAGTTTCCTGTTCGTCAAGAATACCGTCGCCATCGGTATCGATATCGATCATTTCCGGAGGGGTGGTCGTATCATCGGATTTACAGGCGGTGAAGAATATCGTTACTGTTAAAAGTAATAGCCCGATTGTTTTTTTGGTCAACATTATCTTGAAAAAATCGGATACCAATCGGCAACCATTGTTATAGATATAGGTGAAATGGGACATAGTCAATTAATTTTCTTTAAAGCAATACCACAAAAATAATCAATGTGCCATGAAAGGTAGTAATGTATAGATATGGGGCTTTGAAAATTCGTTTAACGAAGTACTTAAGCTTTCCTAATACATTTCTCGACATCACTATACCCAATTAAAACAATACATTCCATTAAAACCCTACCTGGTATAGTTGTTACACAGAGTTTCACAGAACAAAAAAGGAGATTCACAGAGATAGACGTAAAAATATTACCCACTAAGAACCACAAGGCACCAAAAATCCTGTCCATCATTTAATCTCATAATCCTGTCAAAAATCGAATTTATAGGTCAATCCACCTAAAATTTGGAGGCCTTGAACGGGATAGTTCGCCCACCGTTGGTAGTTGTTATTGGCAATGTTGGCCGCTTTCACGAAAATGGATAGTTGCTCGTTCCAACGGTAACCGATATGCGCATTGGCGTCGAAATAGGAATCTAATTCCAATATCGTTGCGTCAAAACTTGAGGGCACACCGCTTCCATTGGCAATGGTGGCCACATCTTCACGGTTTCCGATATAGAAGAGATTCGCACCTGCGTACCATTTTTTACCTATTTGATAATCCATAAATAATGATCCGGTGAGTTCTGGAAGGTTCCAGGCCGGGTTATCGGTTTCCGTATTATAATTAAAGTATTCGGCGTTCACTCCCATGGTGAAATTTCGGTTTACGTCGACGTTCAATTCGCCAAATACGCCTATGGTCTTGATGTCATCGTAGAACACCTCGAACGAATTACCATAATAATAGCCCTTTTCATCATTTCTCGCTGTATTCTGGGGATTCAACTTATACAATGGCCTTCGATTTTCAGCAGTATACGAAGCTTTTACGTTGTAGCTCAAATTAGGAAGTAATTGTCCTTTCAAACCTACATAACCATCATATTGCTTATCCGTTGGAAGAATGGTCAACGTAGGCGATACATAGGGATTATCTTCAACAAACCCATAATACGAGTTTTGTTTCAAATCGCCTTCTACCCCACCATAAACGATGGCCATGTCATCAAGCAATCGGTAAGACGCTTTGAGAGCCGGATAGATGTAAAAATTACTGTCGCTATTTTCAGTATCCAAACCGTACACGAGTTTCACACCCAAATTCAACGAAAAATCGTCTCCCGACATTGTTAGGCTCGGATGGAGACCTACTTGCAGATTGCTGTATTTAATTTCGGGAATGTTAGTCGTATTGTTTAGGCTCGAATTCTTAAAACTTCCGTTTACGAAATCGGCGCTGGCACCGATACGCAATGTTTCATCAGCTATAGGAAATACTAAACCTGTATTGAAAACTGCCCTATTCTCTCCTGACTTCACGGCATCCCAAAAACGGCGATATTCCAGTTTTGCATGCTCAAAAAAAGAATCTTCTACATTAATATGAGCTCCCGCTTCGGCCATAAAATAATTTTGGCGTTCTTCGATAGTATTAACAACTTCTTCGGTAAATACGCCATCGGGAATACCGTACCAGTTATACAATTGATGTTGCCCGCCAATATCGAAACCCCAGTCAAAATCCCTGTCCCTTTTTTTATAGGAGCCATCTAAAGCACTATTGGAGTAAATATTATCCAAAGCCGTTCCGTCAATATCACCTACTGAAGAACTATGATCCAAGCCAACAGTGTAGCCAGATTCGCGATCAATGGTTCTACTGGTATAAAACTTGGCCATTACGTTGGCAGGGTTACCGCCACCTGCGGAAGCATACGAATTATACAGAACAGGGGGCGGGATTTTCTTCACCTTAGAGGCCTGACCCTTTGCCGGCGCAAATGTCGATGCCACCGGAACCGAGAAGATACTGTATTCAATTTTCTTCTTCTGGAGAACGATAGAATCGTTCAGGTTTGGCATTGACTTGATCTTAAAAGCATCTGAAATCGTAGGCGTATACGCCTTGGTGACCGTTACGGTTTCCGTACCAATATCGTCGTCTTCATCTTCTTGGGCGATTATCGCTTGCGAAAACCCGAAGAATATGATCAGAATTAGTTTTATGTTTTTTAGCATGTTGGGTGTTCTTGTCTTTTGTTTTTCCTAATTTCAGAAGCTCCTCTCCTTAGAAAAGGGAGGTGTCCGCCTTCGGCGGACGGAGGGTTTGAACCGCAAACTTGCTCACGAGCGATTGGCTTTTGAGTTACTTGCTCAGCGATGCGTGAGCAGGTTTGCGGGTCAAACTTCCCTTTCTTCCGCAAGCGGAATTCATTCCTCTCTTTATCTAAAGAGGGGTGCTTTTACCTCTTTCTTTTAATTAGGACAGAAAAATTTCCGTCCCTACGTCTCTTTTCTAAATTCTATTATCTTTTGTCTTGGTTCTAGTCTCTAGTTTCTATCTTCAATTCCCGTCCGTTCTTACTGACGAATTGCTCTGTGCCTCTTTCGCTTTTATGATTGAAAGCTCCCCTTTCGCCTCCACGACTATTTCAGCATACTGGCTAAAATTCGAAATGACACTATCTAAAATATAGGTGGCCTGATAGGCATCACCCAAGGCATAAAAGTTCTTTGCCATTATAATGAGCCCTTTTCCGCCCCATTCCTTATAACTGGAATAATCTTTGGCCAGCTTTTGAACCGATGCGTTAGATGCTTCGTAATCTTGTGCCTTACTTTTAAAATATGAATCATAGTATAAGGCTTCGGCCGCTGTTCCTCCGGAAGCAATCTTAAGAACATCAGCATAAGCACTCTCCGCTTTGGCTTCATCTCCCGTTGCGATGGCCGAACGTGCAATCATTATTTGGGCATCACTTTTAATCCGGTTATCGATGGTCGGTGTGGCCAATACTTTTTCGGCATAGGCCAAGGTTCGATCATAATTCTTTTGCTCGTAATAGCCCTTCATTAGGTTAGATTGCGCAAAAGTGCGGTTCTGCTGAATATCGGCCTGATTTTCAAGACGCTCTAGATATGGGAGTGCGGTTACATAATCTTTATTGCCGATATAGATTTCACAGACCCGCGTTAACGCTTGCTCGGCATATTCACTGCCTGATTTATCGGCAACAAATTTATAGTTAGGCAGTGCTTTCTCTTTTTGACCCTTGGCAAAATAGAGTTGTGCCAAGTTGAAGTTCGCTCTAACGGCATTTAATCCGTTGGGGAACTGCTTAACATAATTTTCATAGCCTTTAATAGCCGGCTCTTTTTTGCCTTCCAGGTTTTGTTTATCTGCAGATTCGAAGGTAGCATTGTCGAGTTCGCTATCCGTGACCTCTATAAAATCGATTCCCTGAACCCACGCGGCATATTCGTCGACACGCCCCAAATCCACGTAGATCAATTTTGCGGTTGCAACGGCCTGAATGGCTTCTTGCGTATTCGGAAAATCACGCACAACGGACTTAAATTTGCCCAACGCCTGTTCGTTTCTGCTCGAATTATAATGTACCAGACCTTGGCGCATCATTGCCTGTGGCACTAGCGAACTACCTCGGTATTCGCTGATCAGACGATCGTAGGTCTGTAGCCCTTGTTGTTCTTGACCCGCAGAAATCAGCGTATTCGCCAATTCAAAAAAGGCATTATCTTTTAAAGTCGATTTGGGGTAGGCGGACACAAAAGTGCGCAGCTCCTCGATTTTAGTATTGCGTCGATCTACAAAACCATAACTGATTGCTTTTTGAAAAGCCGCGTAGTCTTTTTCGGGGCCGGTCAGTGCAAGTGCCTTGTTATAAGTTTCGATGGCCGGCCAATATTTACTCGTCACAAAATAACTGTCTCCCAACCGCAAATAACCATCATATAGTTTTTGGGTATCTGTTGTTCCTGAACCGGTGAAATTGCCGAAATAAGAAATAGAGTTCGTATAGTCTCTTAACTTAAAATAAGTATAGGCCAAGTTGTAATCGAGTTCTTTATACTCTTCTGTAGATTTGGCTGCTGGATTCTGCTGAAACTGAATATAATCGACCAGGGCCAGATCGTAGCGACTCAATAGATACTCAGACTCAGCTTTCCAATAATTTGCTCTTGCCTTGAAAAGTGCATCTTCTGCATTATCAAGTGATTTTTTAAAATTTTCGGAAGCCTCTGCGTACTCCGCGTTCATAAAATATTCAATGCCCAGATAGTAAGCTACTTTCTGATAGGTCGCCTTACTGGCAAAATTTCGGTTCTTTTCAAGAAGTTCCATCGCGCCCCTAAAGTTTTTCGAGGTGATATAGGAATCTACCAAAAGCTCTTGCATTTCGGCCGTGGCCTTATCATTGGGATACTTCTCTAAATAATCCGATATCACTTTGGGAACGGGCTCGTAGGCATTCCCGATTTCATAGCTCAAACGGGCATAGTTCAAGTAGGCATCTTTCTGAATTTCTTGCGAAAAGTCCATTTGGGAAGCATTCCGAAAGGCATTCAATGCTTCTTGTTTTTTATCGAGCTTTAGGTAACATTCCGCCAAATGATAATAGGCGTTCTGCGAAACACTGTTCGTGCCATCGATAATTCTATTGTATTGCTGAATCGCATTTGCAAAATCGCCCTGTTTGTAATAAGAATATCCGAGCAAATAATAATCGGTATTGCTCCATTTGCCTTTTTTTCCCGTATACTCTTCCAAGTACGGGATAGCATTTGCATACTGTTCCAAATTAAAATAGCTCTCGCCGATAATCTTACTGAGTTCCGACTTTTCTTTTCGGTCACCTTTCGCCATTTGTTTTTTGGCAAGTGCGATCGCCTGTTCAAACTTACCCAGCTTAAAGTTCATATCGGCTTGGTAGTAATCCATCTTTTCTTTTAGGATTTCTGGATCGTTGATTTCGTCAAAACGCTGGTTGGCCGTATCGTAATCGTCTTGCTGGTAGGCCATATAGCCTTGATAGTATTTGGCCTGCGAACCGTATACAGCTGAATTTTCGACCTTTTGTAAATAGCTTCCGGCTTCTTTTTGTTTGCCGGAGGAAAAAAGCGAATAGCCATAATTGAAGTTGAACTTGTCCATTTCCTTACGGGAAAGTGCGCCTTGCTCGACCTTATTGTACCATTTTAAGGCATACGGATATTTTCCGGTCTCGAAATAATATTCGGCAACATCGACATAAGCGGAATTCCGTTTTGTGGAAGTCGGGTAGTTTGCCACAAAATCTTCCATCAAACGATCCGCACCCAACTGATTCAATCTAACGGCGGCATTGGCTTCGTAGTAAGCACTGTTCGCTTGGGTCTCCAGATTATCGGTACTACCTTTTACCTTGCCGAAAATGGTCTGGGCCGCTTGATACTGTTCATTGTTATATAGCGCCAGTGCGTCTTGGTACTCTTTCTGTTCATGGGTGTAGATTTTGGTCTCTTGGGAAATTCCTAAGGCGACCATCCCCAAGAAAACGGGGAGAAAAGCGGTGATTTTTTTTAGCATAGTGTTCTACTAACCTTTTGAACTCGTCTCGAGTTATTCTTTTACCTCCGAATTTCGCATTTTGGATCCTAAATTTCGCCATTTTCAGCTTCCATAGCTATGGCTATGCAACCAGAAAATAACTTCATTAAAATACAAAAGCCTTCATTCTCGGTTCCAAAGAATAAATCAAGACGAGTTCCATTATTAATTTTAATAACGGCGAATATGGCATCAAAGTATGTTGGCACACATGAAATTCTAACGGACAAAGGAAAAAGATTTTGCAAAAGCTACGATCTCGTTCCCTTGGAACTTATTACTTTTATATCAACAAACGGAAGAATTATTGATTGCTAATCATTGGATTATTAGCGATATCGCCGATTGATTCAACACTTTCTCATTAGTTCATTAACCCCTAAACCAAAATGCCCGAAACAATTTTAGACTTAAAAGATGCAGCCATTTTTCAAAAGGAAAGTTTGGTGCTCAACGAAGTAAACCTCGATGTACGAAAAGGTGAATTCGTTTATTTAATAGGAAAAACGGGTAGCGGAAAGAGTAGCTTTATGAAAACCCTTTATGGCGATTTGCCATTAAGGCAAGGCACCGGAAACATCGTAGGCTTTGACCTGACCAAGCTGCGCGAAAAAGATATTCCGTTTTTACGTCGAAAAATCGGTATTGTTTTTCAGGATTTTAAGCTCCTGCCCGACCGAAATATTAATAACAACCTATTCTTTGTCCTAAAAGCAACCGGCTGGAAAGATAAACACAAAATGAACCTGAAAATCGAAGACGTACTTGGCAAAGTAGGTATGAAGACCAAAGGTTTTAAATTCCCACATCAGCTTTCGGGCGGTGAGCAACAGCGTGTAGCGATTGCCCGTGCCTTATTGAACGATCCCGAACTTATATTGGCCGACGAACCCACGGGAAATCTAGACCCCCAAACAAGCGTCGAGGTGATGAAAGTCTTACAAGAAATACACAAATCGGGCCGTTCGATTTTAATGGCTACGCACGATTATGCACTGATCTTAAAGTACCCTTCCAAAACATTAAAATGTGATGGAAATAAAATTTTCGAGGTGGTACAAAGGGCCGGATAGAAAAAATCCAATAAATAATATTCTCTGAAAAGTTTTTATAAAAATGATTTTTAAGGAACGGACTTACAAACCCGATAAAAAAGTGAATCCGTTTATCGGACTGCTACTTTTTCTGATTTCCATCGTTCTTTTGGTTATCACTGGGCCGTTGGGCTTTATTTACGGACTGCTACACACTTTTGTTACACGGGGAATTAGAGGTCTCGGAGAGTACCTTTTGAAAATTGCCATCTCTATCGATCAATTGGGCAATGTGCTGATGCAGCACTTACTCAATGCCGTTTGGATAAAAGAAAGCGGCTACCAATTCGGTAATCGCGATGAAACCATTTCAAGTGCACTGGGCCGCAACAAAAAGCTGGATACCTTGACCGGTTTTGGCAAACTCATAGATAAAATTTTGGATGTGATTGACCCGAATCATTCGTTAAATTCCATCGATTATTATATAGAACCTTCCGAAAATATCATCGATAAGTTAGCTTGGATCCATATCGTAGAGGGTCTTATTCTCGGCACTCGAAGCAAAGGAAGAGAAAAGTACTATATTCCTGGAGGAAAAAGAGAACTTGGCGAATCTGATGCACAGGCATTATTTCGCGAAATTAAGGAAGAACTTAGCGTTGAAATTGATTTACCTTCGATGAAATTTATTGGGATTTTCGAGGCGCAGGCCGATTGCCATAAACCCGGTATCTTAGTGCGTATGACCTGTTACTCCGCTATGTATACGGGCGAATTACAAGCCGATTCGGAGATTGAAGAAATAGCTTGGCTGAGCTACGCCGATAGGGACAAAGTTTCTGAAGTGGATACCTTGATTTTTGATGTGCTTAAAGAAAATGGAAAGCTGAATTAGTAAAACTATGCGAATCTCTGTGTTCCTCTGTGAATCCCTGCCTCGCCGGCAGGCAGGTCTGTGGAACAGCCGTATGCAAAATATTATAACACGGAGTTACGCTGAGATAACACAGAGCTACACAGAGAAAAAAATTTAAAAAAACTATGACACTACCCTATCGCTTTATAGTATTGCTTTTCGTATTCTTCACTCTGGGCTGTAAAGAAGACCCAACTTCAGAAAAAAACCTACGCCCCAATATTCTTTTTATAGCTGTTGACGACCTGCGCACCGAACTGGGTGCCTATGGCCATCCGATCGTAAAATCGCCAAATATGGATGCGCTTGCAATGTCAGGATCTATTTTTACCCACCATTATGTACAGGTGCCGACCTGTGGTGCTTCACGACATGCCCTGCTTACCGGAATGCGACCGTCAAAGCCGGTGCACTTGAACAATCGCGCCATAGAATTGGAGATTTCAGGGCAGCCCGAAAAGGCGGTTCCCGAGACCTTTATCCATCGGTTTAAAAATGAAGGATACCATACCGTGGGCATCGGAAAAATAAGTCATTCGGCAGACGGTCTGGTGTATGCCTATGAAGAAGAACCCTCCGATAAAAGAGAACTCCCCCATAGCTGGTCAGAGTTACTTTTCGACCCAGGAAAATGGAAAAACGGATGGAACGCTTTCTTCGCCTATGCCAATGGTGAAAATCGTCAAAGCCTTAAAAAACAAGTGAAACCTTATGAAGCCGGTGAAGTAGATGACGAAGGATATCCCGACGGACTAACCGCAAACCTCGCGATTTCAAAATTGAAAGAACTCAAAAACAATGAGAAACCCTTTTTTATGGGCGTCGGTTTCTTTAAGCCACATTTGCCTTTTAACGCTCCAAAAAAATATTGGGATCTTTATGATCAGGATAATATTCCGGTTTCTGAAAACGGAAGTATTCCTGAAAATATAAATCTCGCCAGTCTGCATAATAACGGAGAATTCAACCAATATGCCCTGGGAGATGAAGAGGCCACTTTAGAGCATCCCGTTTCCGATGCTTATGCAAAGAAATTAAGGCACGCCTATTTGGCCTCGATTAGCTATATCGATACCCAAATAGGGAAACTCTTGACAGAATTAAAGGCTCTAGGGCTAGAGGAAAATACCATAATAGTAGTTTGGGGGGACCACGGTTGGCATTTGGGCGATCAGCGTATTTGGGGCAAACATACCCTGTTCGAAAATGCGCTAAAAAGTACGCTGATCGTCAAATCACCTCAAATATCCTCACAAAAACAAAAAATCGAAACTATCGTCGAAAGTGTTGATATCTACCCTTCGTTACTCGAACTATGCGACATTCCCTTAAAATACCCTATTGATGGGGAGAGTTTCGTTCCGCTATTAAAGTCGGAAACCACTCAAAAAGAAATGCTGGCCTATGGATATTTTAAAAACGGAATGACCTTAAGAACCCCTGAATACCGTTTGACCAAATACTATAGGGAAGAACAACCTGTTGTTGAATTGTATGACCATACCAGCAATTTTGTGGAGAAAAAGAATATCGCCGCTGAACGGCCCGATATTGTAAACCGTTTGATGCCGTTTTTGGAAAAGGGGAATTCAGGTCTGTATTCGGGGAATTAGGGACAAGAGTTATGAGCTGGAAATACACAGTTTCTGGAATCTCCACGAAATAAAGGGACCCCATCAATTTCATTCGGAATTTCATTAAGATTTCTCCTGCGTCGAAATGACAAAATTGAGTCCAATTACAAGAAAATCGAACGTCGTGCATTTCGCAACAAACCCGTTTGACGAAGTATATTATTTTAAAAATCCTTATTCGAACAAATGTTCCGCTACCGTCAAAACTTTTTGTATTTTACCCCTCCTAAACCTTAACATAAAATAATGGAAATTCTTGGCATTGATGTAGGCGGTTCTGGTATGAAAGGCGGTATCGTGAATATAGAAACAGGCGAAATGATATCGGAACGCCATCGTATACCCACACCTGTACCACGAACGCCAGAAGCCATGGCAGATGTCATTGCAGAACTTGTTCAACATTTCGATTATAAGGGCAAGGTAGGTTGTGGATTTCCTACAGTCATTAAAAAAGGAATCTGCAAATCACCCGGAAATTTGGACCCCAGTTGGTTGGGCGTAAACGTGGAGGAGCTTTTCGAAAAAAAGACAGGTCTCGATTTTACCGTGGTCAACGATGCCGATATTGCCGGTTATGCATCTATCGAATATGGTGTTGGCAAAGGCAAAGATGGTCTAGTTATAATGATTACCATCGGTACAGGTCTTGGTAGTGGTGCCTTTTATGATGGAAAATTGATCCCTAATTTTGAACTTGGTCAGATTCCCTATAAAAAATACAAGAAAATTGAACTTTGGGCGGCAGCTTCGGCCAAAGAACGTGAAGGCCTGACCTATAAAAAATGGGGCAAGCGTTTTAATAAATTCCTCAAATATGTGGACTTGATCGTTGCCCCCGACCTTATCCTTTTAGGTGGTGGCACGTCTAAGGACTTTGACGAGTTCAAAAAATACATTACTATAGAAACGCCCGTTATTCCTGCAGAATTGCAGAACCACGCTGGTATCATCGGTGCAGCGGCTGCGGCTATGCACAAGATTCCTGTGGGATAAGGAGTCGCGTATAGACTAATAATAACTCTAAGGGCCGTCAACGATTTCGGCACCTTCCGGTACGTCGAAAAAGCCTTCCTCAATATCTTTTGTAAAATTTACATCACTTACCTCTATTTTGGTAATATACTCCCCAGGTTTTTGGTCTTCGGTAAGCCAGTGCGTTTTGTAGTCCGTCGGAAATACAATTCCATCGACACGCTTCTCGCCAATGACCTCCATGAACTTTTCGGGCAAGTGCTCTCCCTTTTCAAAATATCCGGGATAGGAAACAATATACCGAATCGCACTCAGGCGATGGGTGTCTTCTGTAAAATAAAGTACGTAGTAATCATCGGGTGCATCACCCGTACCGGAATCAAAAGTAACTTTTACGACATCCTGAACTTTATTCTTATAAGTAATCTGGGGTAAAAGCTCAAGATTGACACCTTCCCCATCAAGCACAAACGGCTGTGCCAGAAAGTAGTATGGTGTCAGCGCCCAAAAGCGCGTGTCATAAGCGAATGCGGTGCTGTCTTTGGCCTTTACCCATGCTTTCTCTCCTGTCCATCCGAACTGCGCAGTGCTATCGGTTGCACTAGTATGTCGTGCGCGATTGCTCCATGTATCTATGGTCTGATAACTGTCTCGTTGTGTACTACCGTCTAAAGGTTGGTAGTCAAATCGAAAAGCCAAGGCGCCGTTACCGTACCATTTGGCAAGACCGCCATGGGCTTCCGTAGCGTTCCAAACTACCTTTCCGGCTTCTGATTTTTCCAATCTATTCTTTGCTTTTTCAACCCGTTTGGATATCCACAAAGAAGGTACATCAGCATCGTTATCGGCAGTATCCTTTTGTAATTCTGATATGGCTTCTTTTGAGTTTGGTTCTTCTTTACATCCACTAGAAAACAGTAGAAGACCTACTACCAAAAATTGAAATACTATTTTCATTATCTACAGTTTTTTACGATAATTCAAGAACAGTCGATAAAAAGTTCAAAACCTTGCTATCCCAAACAAAAAACCCTGAAAGATTTCAGGGCTTATTTTACAAGAGGCCATTTTGAAATATGTCGATTATTTTTTTAAACTCCTTTTTGCGCACTATTTCGTTAAAATTTTGAACCGTAGTTATGGCTATGCTTAAAAATTTTAACTTCATATTGCACTAAAATGATTAATAAAAATTCTAATCACAGACTTCAAAACAGCCTCTAAGCGATTTTGTTTCGTTTCCTATCAACCTCGGTCAAATAAATTTTCCGGAGTCGTAGATGTTTCGGTGTCACCTCAACATATTCGTCTTTTTGGATATATTCTAAAGCCTCTTCCAGAGAGAACTTAATCGCCGGAACGATTTTAGCCTTATCATCCGCCCCAGAAGAACGAACGTTAGAAAGCTTTTTCGTTTTGGTGATGTTGATGGTCATATCGTCTCCACGAGAATTTTCGCCAATAACCTGACCTTCATAAATATCCTCGCCCGGGTCTACAAAGAACTTGCCGCGATCCTGTAGTTTATCAATCGAATATGGAATCGCCTTTCCTTTTTCCATGGAAACCAACGAACCGTTCTGACGTTGTGGAATATCGCCTTTCATCGGTTGGTATTCTAAAAAACGGTGCGCCATAATAGCCTCACCAGCGGTAGCGGTCAACAATTGATTACGAAGACCGATGATACCACGTGAGGGAATCAAAAATTCACAGATCATACGTTCGCCCTTGGCCTCCATACTGGTCATCTCCCCTTTACGGATCGATACCATTTCAACGGCCTTACCGGAAACTTCTTCGGGCAAATCAATAGTCAAGGTTTCGACCGGCTCGCATTTAACACCATCAACTTCTTTAATGATTACCTGTGGCTGCCCAATTTGTAGCTCGTACCCCTCGCGACGCATTGTCTCTATCAATACCGAAAGGTGCAATACACCTCGACCAAAGACTAAAAATTTATCGGCACTATCGGTTTCATTTACGCGAAGTGCCAAGTTCTTTTCCAATTCGCGTTCCAAACGCTCTTTAATATGTCGTGAAGTCACAAATTTACCGTCTTGACCAAAAAACGGACTATCATTAATAGTGAACAACATACTCATTGTTGGTTCGTCTATTGCGATAGTCTTTAGCCCTTCAGGGTTTTCTAAATCTGCCACCGTATCCCCGATCTCAAAACCTTCGACACCTACCAAGGCACATATATCACCCGTCTCGACTTCTTGTACTTTTTTACGGCCTAAACCTTCGAACACAAAAAGTTCTTTGATTTTTGATTTTACAATACTACCGTCTCTTTTAACCAAAGCTATTTGTTGGCCCTCCTTCAAAGTTCCTCTTTGCAGCCTTCCGATAGCAATTCTTCCGGTAAAAGATGAGAAATCCAAAGAGGTAATCAACATTTGTGTATTGCCTTCTGTTGTCTTGAAAGTAGGAATGTGCTCAATGACCATATCTAACAAGGGCTCGATATTATCGGTCTCGTTCTGCCAATCATCGCTCATCCAATTATTCTTGGCCGAGCCGTAGACAACGGGGAAATCCAATTGCCATTCTTCGGCACCGAGTTCGAACATCAAATCAAAAACCTTTTCATGTACCTCTTCTGGAGTGCAATTTTCCTTATCCACTTTATTGATTACCACACATGGTTTCAACCCTAGATCAATGGCTTTCTGCAATACGAAACGCGTTTGTGGCATTGGCCCTTCAAAGGCATCTACCAACAATAAAACGCCGTCGGCCATGTTCAATACACGTTCGACCTCACCACCAAAATCGGCGTGACCAGGGGTATCAATGATATTGATCTTGGTATCTTTATAGACTACGGAAACATTTTTAGAGGTAATCGTAATTCCCCTTTCACGTTCTAGGTCGTTATTATCCAAAATCAGATCACCCGTATTTTCGTTATCACGAAACAGTTGACAGTGATACATGATTTTATCGACCAAGGTGGTTTTACCGTGGTCTACGTGAGCGATAATCGCGATATTCTTTGTTGTGGACATATTTAATCTTTATAGTCAAAAATGAATTTCATATTCGTTTTGTTTGTCCTCCATTCCCGTTTCCTCCAGAAGAGGAAAAGGTAATAGGTACACGTAATTCATTTTTTAATTTTACAAAATAGGCTATCTGTTATTTTGAGCGTGCAAAGATACTGCTATTTTCGTCTCATTGAGAGAAAGTTATGTTATTTTTATGTTGTTGATTTTTAGGGAGTTTACATCAATAAAATGTCGATTCGTCATAACGGATTTCTGAACCAAAATAGGAATCGAAAATCAAAAGGATAAAATTGTGAGACTTTGCCTTATCTCTTTTTGCGAATCACCCAGCCGATACGTGCGGCCAAAATTGGCCCGACACCGCTGTTGAAGTCCTCTTCGAAATAGCATACGCCCCCCTCTAAACGGTAGAAAAACCCACCGCGGTACATTCGTTGTATTCCGTAAACCGGTCCCGCGGCGACGGTGTTCGATGCGGATTCAAGGTTACCCAAGATCGGTTTGCGACTTTGATGTAGCAATAATGCTCCAAAATAGTTACCCGAATTACCACTTATGTTTTTTTTCTTTTCCAGCCTTCTGCCCATATTGTAGTAGTACCGATACTGGCCCCGTAAAATAGGATAGACCCCAAAATCTGTTTCACAAGCGGTGCATCCTCTTATCCAAAGACCGGTTATCGCCTCTATACTCAACGTAGTGTTTTTAGAAATCCCTTTTTCATACAGAATACTTGGCATTGGAAGTCCAATCTGAAGCTGATGGTTTTCTACATTTTTATCAGTCTGGGCATTGGCGTTAAAAAACGCACTTATGAAAAGTGCGCACAGCAAACATTTTTTCATGGATTTTTATTAGTCTTATGATTTCAAATGCATTAACAAATCGTGTGCCAATTTCGTACATTTGAAAAAATTAATTTTCGATGGATTTAGCACGTATTCCCCAACTGAAACATACCGACAGCAATAACTTTTTTCTACTCTCCGGCCCCTGTGCCATCGAAGGAGAAGAGATGGCGCTTCGAATTGCCGAAAAGATAGTTACGGTAACCGACAGGTTGAAGATTCCGTATGTTTTCAAGGGAAGTTTTAAAAAGGCCAATCGCAGCCGAGTAGATTCCTTTACCGGTATTGGCGATGAAAGAGCATTGAAAATACTTCGGAAAGTATCCGAAACTTTTGAAGTACCGACCATAACCGATATTCATCAAGAATCGGATGCGGCAATGGCGGCAGAGTACGTCGACGTGCTTCAAATCCCCGCTTTTTTGGTACGCCAGACCGACTTGGTCGTCGCTGCGGCAAATACGGGGAAAGTGGTGAATCTTAAAAAGGGACAATTCATGTCTCCCGAAAGCATGAAACATGCGGTGACAAAGGTGACCGATTCGGACAATGATCAAGTTTGGATTACCGATCGGGGCACCATGTTCGGGTATCAAGATATGGTGGTCGATTTTAGGGGTATTCCGACCATGAAACAATACGCTCCCGTAGTTTTAGATGTTACCCATTCGTTACAACAACCTAATCAAGCTTCGGGAGTGACCGGTGGTCGCCCAGAACTGATCAATACCATGGCACGGGCGGGAATTGCTGCAGGCGTAGACGGTATTTTTATGGAGACTCATTTCGACCCCGCCAATGCTAAAAGTGATGGGGCCAATATGTTGCACTTGGACCATTTGGAGCGATTGTTGACGAATTTGAATGCTTTGAGAAAAACGGTGAATCAACTCTCATAATAATCTTAAAACTAAATATTTAACACAGATTTAAAGGTTTCGGTTCATCTTTTTCCTACAGAAATAATAACTTTCTTTTCTTAAACTAAAACGGAAGTTCGAAATGAAAAACATCTACCTTTTAGGCCTTGTCAGCTTGTTGCTGATTTGGGCCTGTCAAGAAAAAAATGAATCCAACGATGAGGGCAGTTCCATTGGAATACTCTATCTCTCAAAATCACATCCAAAACCAGGTGATTCACTCCAAATTCAATACGACATAGACTCAACAAAAATTGAAGAACCAGAAGCTTATTACCAGTACATGGTTCATAATATGATTTATCCGGTAGACATCGAATTGAAGAAAGACAATCAAGTTTGGGCGAGCAATCTGATAATTCCTGATTCTGCGACGGCTTTGGCATTCAACTTCAACTACGGAAAAGAAGCCGAAGACAATGATAAACAAGGTTACTTACAACCCCTATACAACGAAGGTGATTCTTTATTAGCAAGTACCCAGGCCAGCATTGGCTATTACTATCTAACTATGGGCGAGCGAAATGCTCTCAAGAAAGATAAAAAGGAAGCTTTGGCTCTAATGGAAAGTGATTTATTAAAAAACCCGGACTTGGCTTCTATATGGGACAAGCACTACGCAAGATTACTTTTGGTAAATAATCCCACAAAAGGTGAAAAGCTATTAGCCGAAAAAATCAAGGAATATTCAAAAAAAGAGAACCCTTCGGAAGATGACTACGACACTTTGTTCAATCTATTTGCCAGTTTGGGCAACGAGACAAAAATAGATTCCATCAGAAGTATAGCGGTTCAAAAATTTCCTGCGGGCGAAATGGCCCAGAACCAAATGGCTTCTAAGTTTTTCAATGGAAAAGATATCAATGAGCGAATGGTGATTTTCAAAGATTATGAATCCAGCTTCGGAAAAAATACGCGAGATTATAATTATATGCTATCGACAATTGCTAGCGAATTTGCCAAAGAAGAGGATTGGGAAGGGTTTTCGGAATACGCCGATAAGATTTCAGAACCTTCTTCTAAAGCGATGATTTATAATAATACAGCTTGGAAGCTTGCTAAAGAGGATAAAGAACTTGAGTTGGCCGCCGAGCTATCGAAAAAATCCTTGGATATCATAAAAACTCCAGAGAAGTATTTAGAAGAGCGACCTCCATATTTTTCAGAAAAGCAATATATCGATAACCTAAAGGGCAACTTTGTCATGTTCGCCGACACCTACGCCTACGTCCTTTTTCAACAAAAAAAATTCAAAGAAGCATTGGAATTTCAGACCAAGGCAATGGGCGATAAACCAAGGAGTGCGCATATGAACGAGCGTTACGTGCAATTCTTGATGGCCAATAAGAAATTCGATAAAGCGGAAAAAGAAGCCGCCCTTTTTGTAAAAGAGAACAGGGCAAACGAAAAAATAAGTCAGTATTTGAAAGAAGCCTATGTTATCAATAGAGGTTCCAAAGCCGGGTTCGAAGATTACATTTCCGACTTGGAAAAAGTTGCGGATAAAGTAGCACTGGACGATATTAAGGGCAAGATGATCAACGAAGAAGGTTATGATTTCACTTTGAAAAATTTAAAGGGAGAAGAGGTTGCTTTAGCCGATTTAAAGGGAAAAGTCGTAATTCTCGATTTTTGGGCGACTTGGTGCGGGCCCTGTACAGATTCTTTTCCCGGTATGCAGATTGCCGTCAATAAATACAAGGACGATCCAAATGTGACATTCTTATTTATAGATACCTTAGAAAGTGGAACATCCGAAGAAATAGAACAAAAGGTGGGTAAGTTAATTGCAGAGAACAAGTATACCTTTAACGTAGTGTACGATACTCCGATAAAGGAGGGAAGCCGAAACTACATAACTACCCAAGCGTATGGTATAAGAGGTATTCCGACTAAAATCATCTTAGGCCCTGAAGGCAATATACGCTTTAAATCAGTCGGTTATATGGGTAATAACGAACAACTGGTCAAAGAACTCGATATCATGATCGAGTTGGCAGGTAAGGGCACGGACTACGATTTTAAGCAAAAAACCTAGCTTACTAAAAACGCTTCGTTCAATGCACAACCCATTTTGGTAAAACTCAACTTAATATTTAGTACTTTGGTATTCAAACCAAATGAACATTAAGATGAAAATCAAAATCGGCATTCTTTTTTCATTGGCACTCCTTTTCTTTTTTTCATGCAAGTCTCCAAACAAAGAAAATAATCGATCCGAGCGCCCGAACATCGTCTTTATTATGTCCGACGACCATGCCTATCAGGCCATAAGCGCCTATAGCGATAAACTCATTCAGACCCCGAACATCGACAGGATTGCCAAAGAAGGCATGCTCTTTACCAATGCCAGTGTAACCAATTCTATTTGTGCGCCTTCAAGGGCGGTAATACTTACCGGAAAACATTCGCATCTCAATGGTAAAATCGATAATCGGATGCCTTTCGATACGACCAATGTTACCTTTCCACAGCTACTCCAAAAGGCCGGTTATCAGACTGCCATGTTCGGAAAATTGCATTTTGGTAATAGTCCAAAAGGTTTCGATGAATTCAAAATACTACCGGGTCAAGGTTCCTATTACAATCCGGATTTTATTACCTCAAAGGGAGATACCACCATAACGGGCTATGTCACCGACATCATCACCGACCTGACCCTGGATTGGATGGAAAAACGACGCGACACCGCCAAGCCTTTTCTATTAATGTACCTGCACAAGGCACCACATAGAAGTTGGATGCCCGCTGAACGTCATTACAAGACCTTCACAAAAAACACCTATCCACTGCCAGAAACTTTATTCGATGATTATGAGACACGGGGAGAGGCCGCTGAAACTGCAGAAATGAGAATTTTTGATCATATGGACCTGCGCTATGACCTAAAACTATCCGATTCAATACACGACGCCCTAAAGATAAACGAGAAGCGGCAAAACCCAGCTAACCGACTTACTCCTGAGCAACGAAAAGCATGGGATGCCGTTTATGATCCCATTAGCGAAGACTTTGCTTCCCTTTACAAAAACATGAACGATTCTACGCTTACCGTTTGGAAATACCAACGTTACATGCAAGATTATCTGGGCAGTATTGCTGCCGTGGATGAAAACGTTGGCCGGTTACTAGATTATCTGGATAGTGAAGGACTCAACGAAAACACGATTTTGGTCTATACCTCCGACCAAGGTTTCTATCTGGGCGAGCACGGCTGGTTCGATAAGCGGTTTATGTACAATGAATCGTTTAAGACCCCTCTTCTTATTAAATGGCCGAATGTTATAACTGCGGGCACTACCGAAGAAGAAATGGTACAGAACCTTGACTTCGCACAAACCTTTCTTGAAGTTGCGGGAGTAGCTGCGCCGAAAGATATGCAGGGAGAAAGTTTGGTAAGCCTGTTGAAAGGAGAAAAAGAAAAGTGGGACAGAGATGCAGTGTACTACCATTATTACGAATACCCCGGCGCCCATGCAGTCAAA
>ENA-ORXM01002683-ORXM01002683.1-marine-metagenome-genome-assembly--contig:-NODE-2683-length-19853-cov-17.967233_pt1 | contig 19853 bp, 9 predicted proteins | sample MGYA00237867_ERZ511480 | MGnify/ENA primary metagenome ERZ511480 (study PRJEB26309, sample SAMN06266103) | marine metagenome | isolation source: Algal blade | place: United Kingdom:Sidmouth, United...
CATACCGCTAATTTAGCGGCTGGTGTTTATTTGATTCGGGTGGAAGGGGAGTTATTTTCTACTTATCAGAAGTTGGTTGTTTATTGATTTTTTTTGTGCTGTCGTTCTTAGTGCTGTGGTTCGGTTCTGGCAACTACAGCACCACAGCACCAAAAGCCTCCTCAATACAAGCACAAAAAGTCTGTCGAGCAAAAGTCAGATCCTCCTTCGTATGCGCCGCAGAAACAAAACCTACTTCATACCCAGAAGGCCCAACATAAATTCCTTTTTCCAACAGCAAACGGTGAATTTCCTTAAAATACGCCATAGATGCCCCATCAATTTCGTCCGCTTTTGTGATGCGTTCTTTTGCAAAAGCCATCCAAAAAATCGAAGCCGTTTGAATGAATTTGACAGGCAGATTTTTTTCTTCACAAAACGCATTAATATCGTCTACCATTTCAGCCGTTTTGAGGTAAAGGTCGCAATAAAAACCCTCCTTTAAGCACTCCGTCAATTGAGCCGTACCCGCCGCCATCGCCACAGGATTTGCCGACAATGTACCTGCTTGATATACAGGGCCATCAGGTGCGACATGCGCCATAATTTCATTACTCGCCGCAAACGCTCCAACAGGCATGCCACCGCCGATAATTTTGCCATAAGTAATGATGTCAGGTTGAATTTGGTAGTACGCACTCGCCCCACAAAAACCGACCCGAAAGCCCGAAATCACCTCATCAAAAATCAACAACGCCCCATATTTTGTACAAATATCTCGCAAAAATTGAAGGTAGCTTTTATCTTGAATCAACAGCCCATTGTTCGCAGGAATCGGCTCAATAATGATGCTGCTAATATCGTCTCCATGTTTCTCAAAAAGCGATTCCAATGCTGCCCGATCATTCAAAGGAGCGACCAATGTTTCTTTGGCAAATGCCTCTGGTACACCTGCCGAAGAGGACACTCCAAACGTTGCCAAACCTGATCCAGCTTTCACCAAAAGATGATCCACATGTCCGTGGTAACAGCCTTCAAATTTGACCACTTTATTGCGTCCCGTCGCCCCCCTTGCCAAGCGTACTGCCGACATCACCGCTTCCGTACCCGAACTCACAAAACGGATTTTTTCGATATAAGGATTGTTGTCCAAAATTAACTGCGCCAATTCCAAACCATATCGACTCGGTGCGCCAAAAGTCGTTCCTTTTTCCAAAACCTCACTAATGCGCTTCATCACAGGCTCAGGTCGATGTCCCAAAATCAACGGTCCCCAAGAACAACAAAAGTCCAAATACCGATTGCCATCCGCATCCCAAATGTGCGCCCCGTCCCCTCTTTCGATAAACAAGGGTGCGCCATGCACCGATTTAAAGGCTCGCACAGGCGAATTCACCCCTCCAGGAAAAAGCGTCTTCGCCGTCTCGTATAATTTGTTGGATATATCTCTTTTCATTGTCTTAGTTTTTGTCGTTTATGTAGTTTTTGTGGTTTTTGTAGTTGTACAATCCGTGAAATCCATCAAATCCGATTCAATCCGTGATTCAAGGCTTTGTGGTTTGGGCATTTTTTTGCAGAGCTTAATCTATACACTAATTTCCTGATTTTCTAAAAAGGAGCGAAAGGTTTGGTGCTTCGTCGTTATGGAAAGTCCTGCTATCCGTTCTTATGGCTTTTAGGTCAGCTCATTGAGCAGAGTCGAAATGACAACCACAAAAACTACACAAACCACTAAAACCACATAAACTAAAAGCCATACCACTACTATCAGGGCTATTTTAGACGGTCTTTACTGCTATCTACAAAATCAGTTCGCAAAGCTACAAAATTACTTTTGTTTACAACAAAACTTATATGTTCTTTGACTGACTAAGTAAAAAATAAATAAGAAGCATTACTTGGATAGAGGTGGAGTCCATCCCAAATAGCCCTGATAGAAGTGGTATAGCAAAAGAAGGGCTAAGTAGTTTTGCATTGGCTTGCTATAAGAACGGATAGCAGGACCTTCCATTACGACGAAGCACCAGACAGTTCGCTCCTTACTTATTAATTCTAAAAGCTTATATCAATAAAATGACTAAAACAACTTAAACAAAGTATTACCTTAGCCTTTTTTTCACAAAAGCACCATCCATGCCCAAAACGATTCTTGTTTGGTTTAGAAACGACCTTCGCATCCGAGACAACGAAACCCTACACCAAGCAGCACAAGACGCAGACCACATCATCCCCATATACTGTTTTGATCCCCGACAATTTGCCCAAACAAAACAGCACAATTTTCCCAAAACAGGCACTTTTCGCACCAATTTCCTCCTAGAAAGCGTACAAGACCTGCGGTATAGCCTTCAAGACTTAGGCGGAGATTTGATTATACGAACAGGCAAACCTGAAGCCATTATCTACTCCTTAGCCAAATACTACGACGTCGATGCCGTCTACTGCCAAGAAGAAGTTTGCAGCGAAGAACTCGCCGTAGAAGCCCAGTTAGAACGCAATTTAGCTACCCAAAACATTCCCCTACACATATTTTGGACCTCGACGATGTATCACTTCGATGATTTACCGATGGACATCGACGCTTTGCCCGACATTTTCACCCAATTTAGAAAAACTGTAGAAGCAAAATCGACGATACAAGACGCCTATCCCCTACCCACCGCCCTACAATTGCCTCCCAACATCGACAAAGGTGACCTCCCTACCCCCACAGCATTGGGTTTTGAGGCAGATTTTACCCCCAAACAAAAAAATAAGCACTTCAAAGGCGGAGAAACAGCCGCCTTGCAACGCCTAAAACACTATTTTTGGAATACTGACGCCCTACAAGTCTATAAAGAAACCCGTAACGGCTTATTGGGTTTAGATTATTCCTCCAAATTCTCCCCTTATTTGGCATTGGGTTGTATTTCTCCAAAAACGATTTATTGGGAAGTCCAAAAGTATGAAAAAGAGCGCATTAAAAACAAATCTACCTACTGGTTACTTTTTGAATTGATTTGGCGAGATTACTTTCGTTTTGTAGCTGTCAAATATGGAGATGCCATTTTCAAACCCAAAGGCATTAAAAATATCGAAATAGACGCAAAAGTAAATCCACTCTATATCGAAAAATGGCAACAAGGCGAAACAGGCATTCCTTTCATCGACGCAAATATGAAGGAATTAAATGCGACGGGCTTTATGTCCAATCGAGGGCGACAAAATGTAGCAAGTTTCTTGGTCAAAGATTTACAGTTACCATGGCGCATTGGCGCAGAATACTTTGAGTCGCTTTTGTTGGATTACGACCCTTGCAGCAATTATGGGAACTGGAATTACATCGCAGGCATCGGCAACGACCCTCGTGAAAATCGTTATTTTAATATTTTGAAACAGGCTAGACAGTATGACCCAGACGGAACATATGTAAAACACTGGCTTCCTGCTTTAAATAGCTTGCCCTCTACCCGTGTTCACAAACCCTACTTACTCAATAAAACAGAACAACTATACGTAAAAGTCCATTTGGGTAAACATTACCCACTCCCATGTTTTGATGTCACAACTTGGCACAGCAAAAATTCTTAGGTGGTTTTTGTGATTTGGGTCGTCGCTAACAAATACGATTATGGAAGAAGTGTTTTTTCCTCTGCAATGTTCCTTTCAATGCAAAGGTGCAATGATTTTTTGCAAAGAATTAGAACAAAAATTCAGCTTGTGAACCTTGCGTTTAAGGTAATATGCTGTTCCTTATTTTTATGGAGCGGAATCGAGATAATCACTTCCACCCACCCCTATAAATTATCTAAATGATTTAAGCGAAAAAAAACATTAGTATATTTCACAATAAGTTATGTTTTATTAAAATATTCTTATTTACCACATTCTTTTTTTTTATAAACATAACGTTTTTTATACTTTTTAAATATTTGAAAATCATTACATTGTTTTTTTAAAATATATTCACTGTTACATATAAAAATATCATATTCTTTTTTTGCTCAGATTTGTCATATAATTGCTTCATATATGATAAGATAGGACTTCTTCTCCCTTCCAAGATAACTCTATCACCGTAGGTGTTTTTTGTTCAAGAAAACAGCATGACTGGTGTCCCTTTGTCTGTTAGTGTTGTACGTACTTTATTTTAACAAAAAGCCCTTTTTACAAAAGTCTTAAGGATACATTTATACCTCAATATAATTGGGGCTGGGCATTCTATATCTTCTCCAGAAATAAAATGCAGGCTTACAATATGTGGAGTAAGTATTGGCTTTATTTTCAATAAATCCATACAGACTCTAATGGGATAGGTGTACCTATTATACAAACTACAAAACAACTTCCAAATGTCAAAAGTAAGGCACCCTAACATTGTAGATACCATAGATGAGGTGATAAAAAGTGGTATTGACCGTAACTTGGCACACCTTAGTGCAGATAAAGTAATTAGTGGACGAAAACTTCTCATAGGTGATAGAGAAGTGATCCACTTTGGAAACTGCAATTATTTAGGCTTAGAACATCATCCCGACATTATAGAATCATCCATTCAGGCAATTAGAGAGCAAGGTATTCGACTTACAATGTCTCGTACTTATGTTTCCTCTGGTATGTACGACGAATTAGAGTCTCTACTCAATCCTTTATTTGGTGGCTATACTTTAGTCGCTCCTTCTTCTACCATGCTGCATTTATCGACTATTCCTGTTTTGATGGGTAGAGAAGATATGATTTTATTGGATCAGCAAGCGCACTATAGCATGATTCAAGCAGTACAGTATTTGCAACATCGAGGTGTCGCTTCTCGAACCGTTCGACACAATCGCTATGATTTGTTAGAAGCATTTATACAGCGTTATCAAAACAAATATCAGAAGATTTGGTATGTCTTAGATGGTATTTACTCAATGTACGGTGATACGCCTGACCTTAAAGCGTTGTATGCTTTGTTGGATAAATATCCGTCTCTCCACCTTTATATAGATGATGCCCACGGCACAAGTTGGGCAGGAAAGTATGGTCGAGGCAATGTCTTGAGTAAAGTTGATTTGCACCCAAGAGTGGTTGTAACAGCATCTTTAGGGAAAGGCTTTGGTGTAATTGGCGGTGTGATGATTAGCAGCGAAAAAGAACTTGTTCGCAAAGTTCGTAATTGTGGCAATACACTGATGTTTTCTGCACCTTTGAGTTCGGGTTTATTGGGCGCATCTATTGCGAGTGCTCGTCTACATTTCACACAAGAATTGGTAGACTTACAAAAAGATTTAAAAGAAAAAATAGCCTACGCTAATTTACTTGCCAAAGACTATCACCTGCCTTTGGTTGCCCAATCAGATTCACCAATTTTTTATGTGGCAATGGGACAACCCAAGATTGCTTTTAATATGGCAGACCGTTTGCTACAAGATGGCTTCTTGGTCAATATTGGCACTTTCCCTGCGGTTTCAATGAAGTGTTCAGGCGTTCGTTTTCTAATTACAACGCACCTTACCTTCCAAGATATTGCAAACTTAATGGAGCGCATACATTATCATTTAAAGTATGTTTTTCAAGAAGAAAAATCCACTTTTGAAGAATTGGCAAATTCGTTTAACAAACCGTCTTTTGAAGCTTTGGCAAAACACCATGCTTTACCATTACTTCCAACAAATAAACCTACGCTTACGCTCTCAACTCACCGTTCTATTGACGAAATAAAAGACCAAAATTGGTCGCCTTATATGGATCAATTGGGTTGTAATAGAAGCAGTCAATCTTTGTATGAACAAGTTTTTAACAACAATCTTGAACAGGAAAATAATTGGGATTTTTACTATATTCAAATAAAAGACCAGAATGATAAAATGGTATTAAGTACTTATTTCACAAAAGCTTTGTGGAAAGAAGATATTTTATCACCACCCTCTGTTTCACAAGAAATCGAAACTGTTAGAAAAGATCACGATGCATATTATATGACCACTTCTACGTTGGTGATGGGCTGTCAAGCCACAGAAGGCATGCCACTTTATATTGATGACAAACATCCTTTAGCCGAAGAAGCCATTCATTTATTGGTACAAAAACTGTGGAACTTACAAGAAAAATTAAAGGTCAATAATATTATTTTTAGAGATATTTATGAAAATCAAAACACACTTTTATCTAAAAATTTGTCTGACAAAGGATTCCTAAAAACAGCCTTACCCAATGTCAATTATGTAGACAATATGAGTCCGTTATCGGAAAATGCTTTCCGTCAAACCTTGGGGCGACGTTCTCGCAATCATTTCGGTCAAAACATTACCCGCCACATCAAAAATTTTGCTATTGTACCAATTACTTCCTCAGAGAATGAATTGCTTTTAGATCATCTTTATCAATTATATCTGAATGTCAAAAACGTTAATTTTGGCATCAATACGTTTACGCTACCCAAATCGTTTTTCAAAGCGATGATTGATTCAGAGGAGTTTGATGTCATTGCCCTTTATATAAAAGATGCACAAGGAAACCAAAAAGCATTACCTGTCAGTTGTCTTTTTGGGAAGAAAAATGAGGAAGACTTTTTAGGATTGTATATGGGTCTCAACTATCATTACCTACACTCACACAGTTTGTATAGAATGAGTTTGTACCAATTTATCAAACGAGGTACGACCTTAGGCTATTCGACAATTTCGTTGGGTTTTTCTTCTGATATTGAAAAAAGAAAGTTGGGCGCAAAACAAAAATCTGCTTACCTTTACTATCAAACCAAAGATGATTTTCACCAAATCGTCCTTAACAATATGGAAGTGCGACGAGTGGAGGTGCATTATTAGTTTTTGTGGTTTTTGTGGTTTAAGTAGTTTTTGTAGTTGTTAGTATTTTGTTTCTACAAAGAATGGTTTGCCAATTCAAAAATCCACTATAGCAATCCTATTTAAAATGGGAAAGTATTTTTCATGCAAAGATCACAGAGATTGTTTTCTGTTGAGCTTTGCGTGAAAATTCTTTGCGCTCTTTGCGTGAAATAAAATTTATTAGGATTACTATAATTCACCGATTTACTAATATACCAATTGATTAATGAGTAAACGCAAGAAGGGCAATACTTTTTTATATGACATTCATTGTGCACAATGTAATGCTTTTGTGATGCAGTATTTGAAGGGCGGACGAGGTGGTTTGTTGCGTTGTTTTTTAACGGGCATTTTGCTCCCTGAAGATTTGGCGGATTTACACAATATCATTTCTACCAAAGATGACATCCCCAATTTACATTGTCCTAATTGCGAAATTCTCATCGGTGTGCCTATGGTCTACAAAGACGGGCGGCTCGCTTTTCGGATGATTAATAGGACTTTTGGGAAGCGGAAGGCGAAGTTAGTTTAAGTAGTTTTTGTGGTTTAAGTGGTTTTTGTAGTTTGGTTTTTTGTGGAGACTAGGAGCGAATGGTTTGGTGCTTCGTCGTGATGGGAAGGCCTGCTATCCGTTCTTATGGCTTAAAACAACCTTCAATTATGGAGAGAACCACAGCACCAAGCACTAAGAACCACAGCACTATAAGTAAGCCATACCACTGCTATCAGGGCTATTTTGGATGGTTTCAACCCTTTTGGGGTTTTTGTAGTTGATGGTTTTTGTAGTTTCAGTTCCGAATTAGGATATAGTACGAATTAAATTCGTTTCATTTTTCTCTGCAATGTTCCTTTCAACGCAAAGGCGCAAAGATTTTTCGCAAGGTTCGCAAAGATTCATAACAAAATTGCACTACGTTTCTTGTAGTTTTTGTGGTTCTATAACCAACTACAAAAACTAAGGAACGTGTACGAAATAAGTTCTTAGATTAGATATGACATTTCTCAAAGAAATGTCATATCTGCGATGACTAAATTACGAATTTATTTTGTACCTATTCCTAAATCACCTTTTCCTATGCATTTTCCTTTCAACGCAAAGGCGCAAAGATTTTTCGCAAGGTTTGCAAAGATTCATAACGAAATTGCACTACGTTTCTTGTGGTTTTTGTAGTTCTATAACCAACTACAAAAACCACATAAACTACTGAAACTAAAAAACCTTATTTTTCGATTACTTTTTTGGTGATAAGGAATCCTGCTACTGCAAAAACGCCTGTAACGACGACACTGCCCAGTATGCTTTTTCTTCTTTGGCTATTGCGGGTGAGTTTGGCAAGTTCTTTTTCTGCCTTTTTGAATTGATTGAGTTCGGTTTTGAGTTCTTTTTTTCGTTTACCATTGCCGAATAAGAAGCGGGAAATTGCTTTACCTATTCCACTAACTACAAAAAAACCTAAATCTCCGATGAGCTTTTCTTCTGTTTCTGCCATTTTTCGATCAGATTCAACTCTTTTGTATTCTAAAGTATTAAACATAGTTATTTTAATTTTTTAGCTAAGTTATATTCTATTAATCCTTTGAGGGGTCTTGCAAGTATAAGTCCAAGTAAAACTACTGCAAGATGACCTAATGCAACTGCGCCAAAACCTTTGGCATATGAATCAAATATCGAGAAGGAGAGCCAGTAACTTAAGGAGAGATTGGCAAATAGCCAGAATAAGCCAAGAGCCAGTATTTGAATGACGCTAATAATAACGGTAGCCGCTAATTTAGAGCCTTTTTCAATACCAATAGTTTTATATTGAGTCGCACGGTATTCCAGTCTGTTTTGAAAAAGGGAAACACCTGTATTAAGTAGATTTTTGACGGTTGTTTCGGATTTGCCGTTGTTGTTTGATGCCATAATATTTTGATAATTGTTTTTCGCAGAAATAGTTAGTAATGGAGAAAGAATAAGTTCACGATTTTTGGCAAAGAGATTTAGCCAAAAATTGTAGTGGTTGCATATGCTTGACAAGGCCTTGTGACGGAAAATGTCAAAGCCCAAAACGATAAGTTATTCTTTTTTCTATACAAAACTACATAAAAAGCCCAAAGTTTGGCTACAAACTTTGGGCTTTTTTAGTTGAAACTTATTTTATAATTCGCTTGTAGCAAGATTTGTTAAAAATAAGTTTGAATCAGATCAAATTAGGCATTTTCTACTGCGCTGTTGACGTTTTTAGTAGCGTTTTCCATCATTTCTTCTGTCTTTGATTTCCATCCATCTACTTTTTTGAGGCTGTCATCTTTCATTTCTGTAAGTTTTTCTTTGCCTTTTGCGGTTTGGATTTCAAGATCTTTTTGAAGATCTTCTGCTTTTCCTTTGATTTTTTTACGAGTGTCTTCTCCTTTTTCTGGAGCAACCAAAAGGGCTACGGCACCACCAATTAAGATGCCTGATAAAAAAGTTCCTATTCCTTTCATAATTTAAAAAATTTTTGTTGTTTCTAATTTTTAGATGCAAATATACAAATAAAGTAACGCATTAGGGTTTCAAATCATTCAATCAGATTCGTTTTTTTTAATTTTTAACTAATTTTTTTTATGGCATTTTTTGTGCAAACAAGGCTTTTAAAAACAAGTATCTGATTATCAATGACTTATAACATTTTTAATTTATTATTTTTTTGAAATCATATAAGCTATAAGGACATATAATTTTTTAGTTGCAACCATCCAAAATAGCCCTGATAGAAGTGGTATGGCTTTTGGTTTTTGTGGTTTATGTCGTTTTTGTGGTTTATGTCGTTGTCATGGTGACTCCGTTCAATGACCTGACCTAAAGCCATAGGAACGGATAGCAGGCCTTTCTGTCACGACGAAGCTCCTTGCCTTTCGCTCCTTATTTTTGAAGCATTTTTAAAAGAAAACAGCCACATTAACGCAATGCAATTGGTTAATGTGGCTATAGTCTTGACTAAAACTATATTCTATTGTCGGACTTCGATGAAGCCTGTTTTGTCTAATGTTTCGCCTTCATATTGGATGCGTAGACGGTAGAAGTATGTTCCTTCTTGTTGGAGGTTTTCGCCTCTCCATAAGATGCCGTCTTGAATGTTTTGGGCAGCGAAAACTAGTATTCCTGTTCTTGTAAAGATGGTGAATTCAATGTCCATATTCGCATAGCATTCTGTTAATGCACTTAATGCTAAAATATCGTTGATACCATCTTGGTTTGGTGTAAAGACGTTCGGGATATTTAATTCGCAATTCTCGTGTAAACTGATGTCTTGTAAACGGCTTGTGTTGTTTTCGATTCTAAAACCTTCATCACAGCCCTCTCCTACTTCGATGGTGATGGTTGCTATCTCACAGTCATTGCCATTACAGCCTTCTACTTCGATGGTTTCTGTGCCTGCAAAAGCAGGTAGTGGCGTGTAACGGAAGCAGTTGTCGTCTAATTCTACGATGCTACAGTGGAAAGGAATGGCAATGTCTTCGATTTCCATGTTGTCTTCGCAGAAATCAAGGCAAATTGTTAAGGCAGTGAAAGCGGGTGTACATAATTCTTGATTGCTATCGCAAGTCGCTTCTACTGCATATACCTCAATGTAAACGGTTGAAATAGTGCTTGCTCCATTGATGTCGCAAACGGTGTAGGTAAAGCTGTCGCTTCCTGTATAACCAGCACTTGGATAATAGATGAAAGTCCCATTGCTTTGTGCTTCGACCATTCCTAAGAGTGGTTGTGTGTAAGCACATACGTTGATTGGGTCGCCATCGGGATCTTCGTCATTGTCTAAAACGGTGATAACGATTGATTCTTCTTCGGAAGTTGTGGCATTGTCTTCTTCTGCAATTGGTGGTAAATTCGTCGCACAACCGATTGTTATTTCTGCTTCAATTGTTTGACAGTCGTCTAATATTTCAGAACAACCTGTAATTTCTATAATGTCTGTTCCTTCTGTAACGCTTGGTAGTGGTGTGTAACGGAAACATAAATCATCTAAGATGGCAAGCGTACAATCAAAGGTTGTGGTGATGTCGGTAATAGAGAAGGAGATGCTTCCAAATTGGCAGTAATCTAAACAGATTATAACAGGTTCTACAAATTCTGTACATTCTTGAATGATGATGTCTTCTTCGCAAGATTCTACATACCCTGGTACTTCTAAGTAGACCATTGCAAAACTTGAATTGCCTGCTGTATCACAAACAAAATAGCTGAAAGAATCTGTTCCAAAGAAATCGCCATTTGGTGTGTAAGTAAATGTTCCATCATCAAAAATCAATGTACCGTTCATTGGTTGTGTAAATTCTCCGCAAATTGTTAAGACTGCATCTTCATCATTGGAATCGTTAGTGGTTGGGTCAAAACTCAAGCTGCCTTCTTCTAAAGAATAGAAATCGTCTATGGCTTGTGGTCCTATATTGCAATCTCCTAAGTCGATGTAAACGGTAAGACTTGCACATATACCATCAGCATTTTCGGCGATAAATACGACCGTTTCTTCGCCATAAACAATGGCTAAGGGCGATGGCATAAAGGTAACACATTGTCCATCTACTTCAATGCTACTTGAATTGTCTGGATCTACTCCTGTAATGGTATAGTTACCGCCCATGTCTTCACAAAAAGCAGGACAAATTTCAGAAGCATATTCGATGCTGATACAATCAACCATGTCTTGTCCGCAATTGTAAGGTTCACATTCTTCTTCTTCTGGTGTCTCTGGAATTTCTGGCGTTTCGCCTCCACTTATGTTGGCGATTACTGTAAGGTATTCACTAACAGCGTTGTTGTCAGGATTCGCATCTTCTTCTACTGAACTTAAGATATAAGAAACGAAATTAAATACGCCTTCTTCTAAAGCTTGTAGTTGGACTGTATGTGTCATTTCACTATTTGGTGGAATGTTCCCTAATATCCAGTAGCCTGCGGGTGTATAAACACCGTCTCCTTCTGCATCTTGGAATTCAAATGCATCTAAGTTTACATCAAATACTGTTACATTATTTGCAGTAGCGGGTCCATTGTTTATGACAGTCATTACGCACTCAACAATATCGCCTACCATAACTGTGTATGATGGGTCAAAATACATTGATAAGGCTAAATCTGCGTAGCTATCTGTACCTATACAAGTGTAAGATTCTGTAAAGGAAGCAGTGGCGCAATCTGGCCCTAATCCATTTTCAATGGTAAATGTAACAGAACCTGTTCCGTTATTTGGTACAGTATAATTGTTGTTATTTCCTGTTGCTCCATTGGAATCTTCCCAAATAATTGAATAATTTGGACAAGCTCCAATTACGCTGATTACTTCACATTCTGTATTTGATACTTCTGCTGTAACATTAGGATAGACTACAAAAGAAATTGTAAATTCATGATTTGTTGTACATCCGTCTAAACCTATTAAAGCGTAGGTTGCGGTATAAGTTGCGGTAGTTGTTTCGCAGTTCTCGTTGTTTGTTAATGTCAATGCGTCTGCATCTTGAACTGTATTTCCTAAAGCATCAGTCCAAGTAATCGCAACGCCTGAAGCGATTGGTAATAACTCATAAAGATTCATTGTTTCGCCATTACATGCTTTGACTATTTCCGTTTCACTTACTGTTCCGTTTCCACATGGATCTGTACATTCAAATTCTGTATTAATTTCTATACTACTACAATTTGGACTTTCAATTGTAAAAGTGATTGTGCCTTCTGTTCCTTCATTTGCATTGTAGCTAAATCCATTTCCTGACTCGCCTAAACTATTTGTCCAAGAAGCTGTAAAGTCATCACAATTTTGACTCAAGACTGTGTTACAGCCTTCTTCGATAATTGCTGTCGTTGCTTCTGGATAGACTGTTATGGATAAAGTTGTCTTATATTGGTCGATACAATCGCCATTGCTTTGTGTGTAACTTCCTACAAATGTATAGTTTTGTGCAGTACATCCATTGGCTGTTAAACTCATATTGTTTGGATTGCTAACGATGTTTCCATCGCTGTCTTTCCAACCAACTAAATTATTGGTGTTTACATAATTATTTAGATTCAGGCTTGAACTTCCACATACCTCTTCTGTTGTTGCTGTCTCAAAGATTTGTGATTCACATCCAATATCTCCACAATTTACTTCTACGACCACTTCTAATACATTGCAAGCCTCAGAATTTGAATCGCTCACAATGAAAGTTACAATATCAGAACTTTCGCCAGTTGCTTCGTAACTGAATCCGTTTCCTGTACCACCTTGCATGGTTGCCCAACTTGCCGTGAAGTTGCTACAATCTTGTGTAAGTTGTACTGTACATTCATTTGCGTTTTCAATAATGAGTGTCGTAATTTTTGGATGTACTTTTAAAGATAGATTGATTACATTATCTACTGTACATCCATTTTCATCGACACTAGCATAAGTTGCTTTGTACAAATATGTTTGCGTGAAACAAGTAGGATTTGATAGGTTTAAATTACTGGAATTGGGAATAAAAATACCAATACCATTGTACCAATTTGCGCCTGTCGTTTCTGCTACATTAGCCAATTCATATAAATCAATTCCTGTACCTTCACAGACATCATTTGATACTGTGACCGTATTGGTTTGTGGTAAACAAGTGAATGGACAGTTGAAGTCTCCATCAACTTGTATAAAACAATCCTGAGGGGAGTCAGAATTGCTAATGGTAAAGGTCACTGTTCCCGACGTACCTGATACCGCAGTATATTGTAAACTGTTTCCGCTTTGTCCTAAGTTATCGCTCCAAGTTGCTGTAACATTCGAGCATTGAGATATAGCATTTACGGTGCATTGTCCTCCTGATATATTGACATCTATTGCAGGATATACTTGAGTGGATACGGTGATTGTATGACTAATAGGACAATCCTCCCCATCGAATAAAGTATAATTTGCTGTATAATTTATTGTTTTTACGGTACAACTATTATTGGTTAAAAGAACATTATTGACAGAAGTTATAGTTGCTCCTGTATTGTTTGTCCAAGTAACTGTTGTTCCTGCTGGAATTGTAACATAGTCGTTTAAATCAAGGCTTGTATTGTCACAAACAGCATCCGCAGATACTGTGTTTGTTACAGGCTCATTGTTACAAGGAGTAGGACAATCAAAGTTCCCTGTCATTGTAAGGCTGTTACAGTTTTGTGGTGCATTGGTGTTGCTTACCGTAAATGATACTGTTCCAGAGGTTCCTGTTGTTGCATTGTAAGAGAAACCGTTATTATTTTGTGTTCCATCAGACCAAGATGCTGTGAAGTTAGGACAATCCTGAGAAATACCGACGATGCATTCACCTCCAATCATAAGATTAGCTGTTATTTCAGGATATATATTTACTGACAGATTCTCTACATATTCTGTTGGACAACCATTGTTATCTGTTAATGTATATGTACCTGTATAATTGTAAGTGTCTGTCTCACATCCTGTATTCTCTAACATCATATTATTAGGGTCGGCTACACTGTTATTTGCACCATCTACCCATTGAACAAGATTGGCTGATACTTCTAAGCTTTCTCCTAAACTAAAAGATACATTAGAGCATCTATCATACGACATTGAAGAGGTTACTGTCTCATTGTTACAAGGAATCGGACAATCAAAGTCTCCACTTAAAGAGAAGCTATTGCAATTTGATGGCGCATTTGGATTGCTTACTGTAAAAGTGACTGTTCCCGATGTTCCTTCTGTTGCTGCATAAGTAAATCCATTTCCATTGGTATTGCCCATAGTCCAAGTTGCCACAAAGTTTGGACAATCTTGACTAATACTTACAGAACAGTCATCGTTATCAATTAAGCTTGCTGTAACTGCTGGATAAATATTAATGGACAAACTAAATAGATGATTGATTGGACATTCATTTTCAAAGGTTGTGTATTCCCCTGTGTAATCAAATGTTTTGACCACACAATCATCATTTGATAAATTTAAACTGTTTGGATTTGAAACTACTTGACCAACTCCGTCTTTCCAAGTGACGCTTACATTGGCAGGAGCATTTATGAATTCACTTAAACTAAAAGATGTATTTGCACAAATATCTTCGCTTCCTGTATTGTTGTTGTTTACTTCTTCACAAATAACAGGACAATCATAATTTCCTGTAAGGCTGATGCTTTGACAATTTGTGGGTGCTGCTGTATTGCTTACCGTAAAAGTAACACTACCGGCAGCTCCTTCTGTTCCTTCATAAAACACACCAAAACCTGTTTCCCCTAAGTTATCTTCCCAAGTTGTTGCAAAATTAGAACAGTCTTGTGATAAACTAATAGAACAACCGTTATTGATAACACTTGCTTGTATTTCAGGATAAACATTGACTGCTAAATTAACAATATGATTCACAGGGCATTCGCTATTCATCGTTGTATAGCTTGCTTCATACATTGAAGTTGTCATACTACATGAGGTATTGCTTAGACTCATTGCTTCTGGTGTTGAAACAATTTGTCCACTGGCGTCTCTCCAAGTTACTGTAACATTGTTTGGCGTATTCAATTGTTCCCCTAAGCTAAAGGTAGCACCAGCACAACGATCATAAGTCATATTGGTTGTGATGGTTTCTTCTTCACAAGCAACAGGACAATCGTAATTTCCACTAATGCTAAAACTATTGCAGTTTGCAGGGGCAGCAGCATTGGTTACTGTAAAATTAACTGTTCCCGATGTGCCTTCTGTGGCGGTATAGCTAAATCCATTTTCTGTTGTGCCATTATTTGTCCATGTCGCTGTAAAAGTTGGACAAGCTTGGGAGATAGATACACCACAATTGCTTGCTGTGACTGTTGCCGTTACCATTGGATAAACATCTATTTCTACATTCGTTGTATAATCAACAGAACAACCATTTTCTGTTAAAGAATAAGTTGCTGTAAATAAGAATGTTTGAGCAGTACACGAATTATTAGAAGCTGTTAGATTATTAGGGTTTTGTACTGTTGTGCCTCCTCCATTACTCCAAGTAATTATTGTATTTGCAGGAATACTTACGTAACTATTCAAACTAAAGTTCGCTCCTGAGCATAAATCATCTGTGACTGTCTCTACAACAGGGCTATTGCTATCACAAGGATCTGCACAATCGAAATTTTCTGTTACCGTAAAGAGATTACAACCGTCAGGCGCATCTATATTTCTAATTGTAAACACAACCGTTCCTGTTGTTCCCACTCCAGCTGTATAAGCAAATCCATTTTGAGTTGTTGTTCCATCAGTCCAGCTTGCTGTAAAATTAGAACAATCTTGAGACAAATTGATGGTACATCCGTTATTGCTGATGCTTCCTGTAATAAGTGGATAGACAAAAACGTCCAATGTATACGTATGATTTAGAGGACAACCATTGCTGTCATCAATCGCATAAGTTGCGATATAAGTAATTGATTCGCCATTACAATTTGTTGTATTTACATTAACACTGTTAGGGTTTGTAATAATGGTATTCCCCAATGCCCAAGAAACGACTGTTCCACTTGGAATAGATAAGAAACTATTTAAGTTTACCATAGTTCCTGCACAAGCTTCTGTATTACCCGTTAAACTAGCTGACGCAGGCTCACAATTCACATCACAGTTTGGACTGACAACTGAAAAACTATTTTGTGGAGAACAACCAGAAAGTCCATCTTCTACTGTTAAAGTATAATTTGTTTCTTGTGGTAAAACAAACATGCTTTCTTGTCCTACATTTATTGTAATAGGACTATTTGGCAAACCATATATAATAGCAGTACCTGTTCCATTTTGTGCGGTAATACCTACAGTATAGGTATCTACCCCCTCATCGCAAGTAGGACTTGTTGTAATCCCCAAAATAGGAACACTGTCATAAAAATCAAATAAGAAACATTCCGAAATATCATAGCAACCATCTCCTAAATCTGTAATTGTATTTGCATTTTCATCAATACCATTTACTTCATCAAAAGAGACTGTATATAAACAATAAGTACCTTCTCCCAATCCATTTAATACAGGACCATTTGCAGAGAAACCATTTAGAATTGTACCCGCAGCATTGGTAATAAAGAAGCGAGAATCATAACCATTACTTGTATTGATACCTGAAACATCAACTATTACAGAAGATAAATCAGAGGCACAAAGTACTGATTGAGATAATGAAACTGTTCCTCCATCTGCCAAACACTCAGGCACACAATCCGTTGGAATGGTTGCTACTCCAGAAGAAGCATTACAATTGATATTATTGTCATCAATTAATTCAAAACTATAAGTACCTCCATCCAAATCAAAAGGTCCTACCTGAGTAGTATCACCATAGTTAAAACTACCAAGATTGTTATTATTTTGATCAAAAACACTAAAAGAATCTCCTGAAGAAGTATTGCTAAATTGATAAACTATATCTACAATATAAGTCGTTGAACTAACACAAAAGCTATTCAAGTCCATTACTTCTAAAACACAAGAAGCACATGCCCCACAATCAGGTTTTGTTAGCGAAAATGGCCCTGCAGTACATCCTTGTTCATTGGTTACATTTACATTTACATTATTTAAGTCAGTTGCTCCACATGATTCATTTAAACCAACTGGATTAACATCAACATTATCATTTGTACAAACTGTTTCAAAAGAATAGATACAAGCTTGTGAATCTTCAATAAAACTACTTACTAAGGTAGGTGCTTGAGGTGTAGGATAAATCGTAAGTGTGAATATTCCTGCAGCAATATACTCCTCTATAGCGGCATCATCATCATTGTTACATTCCAAACCTGCATACCAAATCTGTGTATCTGTTGTACATCCATCTCCACTATAAACACCTGTAGGCCCTGATGTTAACGAAAACACCGATGATGTTGTTGGTACACTTGATAAAATCAAATTACCTGCTGTACCATCGGGATCATTAATCGCAATATTATTTTGCCAACTACTGAGTAATGCATTAATATTAAAAGAGCCATTACATACTTCCTCTGATTCATTTAAAGGCGTAACTGTTGGACATGTTTTTTCGACTGCACAATTTTGTTCTACGACTGTCAAAGAATTAGAAAAGCCCGATTCGCAACCAGATTCTGTTGGTGCATACATCAAGGTATAATCTCCTGCTTGATTGGCTAAAATACTTGTCGGATTGAAATTTGGATTAGTAGATACATCATTACCATCTAATTGCCATTGAGGAGTATAGCCACTTGGTGTTGTTACATTTGAGGTAAGGGTTACATAAGTAGGAGTACCTGTTCCACCTGCACAAATAACTAAGCCATCATCACTAGTAATTACAGGAGGCGCAACACCTCCACTTCCACCTAATGGCATTTCATTGACATTCCCCATGTTATCACGATCCACATCAATCATGCTTCCATCATTATCACTTGTATTAAAACTTGTAAGAGAAGCTTCTGGTGCAAAAGTCAAATCAGTCGTTTCAGTAGCATCTAAAACATCAAAACACACAACACCTACATCTACCCACTCTGTACTTGTAATCGTTGGGCAGCTAAATGCAGAAGCATTTCCTTGCAAATTTAATACGAGATTAAACTTACCTGGTTCTGTAGGGTCAAAACCATGAGGGTCCCAAGCTACAAATCCATCCAATGGAATACAACTGTCTGAACCATCAAAATGTATAGAGGTATAAGAAGCATAACTCAGTGCATCTGCATTATATTCAAAGAAAATACCTGATGTACCAATAGTGGTTTCTTCTCCACTCTCAATAACTTTTATTTGTATAGTAGCACAATAAAGTCCTCCTCCAGAACATGGGGCTTCTGTAAGAAACCTTAGTTGAAGTGTAGGCATTTCTTCTTTTGGTGAAAATGCATTGATTTCTTGGGTAGACAAGCTTCCCATAAACAAGATTATTAAAAAACTAATAATCCAATTGTTCAAAAATTTCATAGACATGGCATTTTAAGACCTGAAGGTTCAGGAGGTTGTTAATTGTGATCTAACCATAATTAAGTAGTCTGACAAATTTATCAAGTGGCTTCTTTTTCCCTTATACTTCGTTGAAAATACTCACCGTAGCTGTGGTTACGCTTCCGTTTTCGTCCGCTTCGGCGTTTCGATTGTATGAGTAAAAAAATAATCTCCCAATCTTAATTCTGTCACTACTTAAGGTTGAATTTGTTTCTAAGCACCATTTAAATGATACTAAATTGGTAAAACCAATACAGGAATAAAAAATGTTCTTAACTGAGTAATTAATTCATATTTTAGTCTAAAGCCTATGTCTATACAATTGTATGTATAAGTATTTTGATTCATAAGTTTTAAGTTGGCTTATAATTTCTTACTCTTCTTCTAAAAGTGCTCCTATTTTACTCCGATTTAATTTCCAGTAATTAAAATCAAGGTTATTGCTCACTCCATTCATATCTGCATCCTGATTCATATATGCTCCAAACATCGCACTATTAACACTCCAAATATTGTAATCTAAATTGTTAACCACGTTGTTTCCATCATAATCTCCTGCATACATTACATAGATAGAATCATTTATTTCTTTAAGTTGTTCTGCGCCTAATACTTGATTTTGACTTATTGTAAAATCATAAATATCATTAAATACATATACGGTGAAAGCCCCTATTATGTTCAAATGATTCCTATGACATATTAATAAGTTGTAGCTTATGTTATTTTGGGTATTACAAAACTTGATTCCTTCTGTTCCATCTATATCCAAAACATACCCATCTTCATTCAATAAAGCGGCTCGTCTTTCAATCAATTCATTTCCTGTTCGCAACTCCACCAACAACCAATCCACTACATTCTCAGGAAACTCTATTAGGCTATCTACTGCTTCTACACCATAGTAATTATATGGGGCTACATCAAAAGGCTGTTTTAGTGGCAACAAACCGCTTTCTAATAATTCTGTTGACATTTTTTGACTTGCCGTATCATAAGGGCCTTCTAACAAAACCCTCATCTCAAAAATTTGAGGATTGTCACAAGCGATATCTAATTGCAAGTCTACATTTAAAACCACAATGCTATCATTTACCAACTCAATAGCAAATAGTGTATCCGTCAAGTAGCCTTCTCTTGATACCACTAA
>ENA-ORXM01002684-ORXM01002684.1-marine-metagenome-genome-assembly--contig:-NODE-2684-length-19843-cov-3.668623_pt1 | contig 19843 bp, 18 predicted proteins | sample MGYA00237867_ERZ511480 | MGnify/ENA primary metagenome ERZ511480 (study PRJEB26309, sample SAMN06266103) | marine metagenome | isolation source: Algal blade | place: United Kingdom:Sidmouth, United...
GCCCTCGCCAACCCCAATGTAACGAACTGGTATTTTGAATTGGTCGGCAATGCCCAAGATTACACCACCCTTCGCAGAGCCATCAAGTTTTGTTAATATGATTCCTGTCACTTCTGTGGCTGCTGTAAATTGTTTGGCTTGTTCAATGGCATTTTGACCGGTTGATGCGTCGAGAACTAATAACACTTCGTGGGGTGCTTGTTCATATACTTTTTTCATCACACGTTTTACCTTACTGAGTTCCTCCATTAGGCCAACCTTATTATGTAATCTGCCAGCAGTATCAATAATAACAAGATCGGCTTGTTTTGCTGCTTTAGAGTTTAAGGTTTCATAAGCAACTGCTGCCGGATCGCTTCCCATTTGTTTGTGAATTACGGGAACACCTACTCGATCGCCCCAAATAATAAGTTGATCTATGGCGGCTGCTCTAAACGTATCTGCAGCACCCAAAACAACAGACATACCTTGCTTGTTGTGAAATTGGTGAGCAATTTTTCCAATACTGGTGGTTTTACCAACGCCGTTTACGCCAACCACCATAACCACATGTGGCTTGTTCGTATCATCTAGGGTAAAGGTTTCTTGAGATGTGGTATTGCTCTCTGCAAAAATGCGAACAACTTCTTGCTTTAAGAAATTGTTTAATTCTGCCTCATTGATATATTTATCTTTCTTGGCTCGTTCTTCTAGGCGTTCTATTATTTTGATGGCAGTCTCTAAACCAACATCGCTGCTCATAAGTGCTTCTTCAAGCTCATCGAGAAAATCGAGATCAATTTCACTTTTACCTGCTACGGCTTTTGTTATTTTTGAAAAGAACCCAGCTCGGGTTTGTTCTAAGCCAACATCAAGCTTTTCTTCCTGTGTTATTTTTTGTTCCCCAACTGGCTGAAGAGACTCTTCTTTTTTCGATTTTAAAAAATCAAATATTCCCACTTTAAGATCCTTTTTGTAAAATTAAGTTTATATAAAACAAAAAAGCCCCCACAAAAATGCAGGGGCTCCAATTTTAATAATAAAAAACTACCCTTCTTTGATGTAGTCTTTTACAGTGTCTTTGTGCACAATTTTTTCAACAAAAGTGTAGCCACCTTTATCACTCTTGAAAGCTTTAATAACTTTCACGTGGTCTTTACCACTACCGGCATTTGCCGCACGTTGTGCTACTCTGGCGTTCTTTGATACTTTACCCATCGTTTATTATTTAATTTCTTTGTGAACAGTATATTTTCTTAAGGTTGGATTATACTTGCGTAATTCCAATCTGTCAGGCGTATTTCTCTTGTTTTTATGTGTTACATAACGAGAAGTGCCTGGCATGCCACTGTCTTTATGCTCAGTACATTCTAATATAACTTGTACTCTACTTCCTTTCTTAGCCATAATTCAAATTATTTTTGAGGAAACTGAAATTCGCCTTTCGCTTGCAATTCTTTTAAATAATTATAAATTCCTTTCTTATCAATAGTACGAAGTGCTGATGTAGCCACTTTCAATTCTATCCATTGCTCTGTTTCTGGAATAAAAAAACGCTTTTTCTGTAGATTAGGTAAAAATCTACGTTTCGTTCTTCTCTTCGAGTGAGAAACATTATTACCCGAAATTGGGCGCTTACCTGTTAAATCACAAACCTTTGACATCTCTATTCTTTTAAAACGGTTGGCAAATATCGCACTTTTTCGCCAATATTTCACCCTTTTTAGCATTATTTTCTCTGAGTTACAAACAGCATCAATGTGTATTTCTGATTGTTGAGTTGTATGCTTTTCATGAAAAGTGAATTTTCACTGAACAAAGCTGACAGCTAAATCGTCTAGGTGAGGTATCAACTTGGTTATTTCATTCCATATGATTACTGATTTACCGAGTAAAATCCGCTAATAAACTTTTCTCGTATGTATGGGCGACATAAGTCATAAATCAAACAAATATTTTAATCATGAATTACAATCTTAATCAATTTAGGAAACTTTTTTATTTTGCCCTATTCGGGTTTTTTGCAGTTGCACTCACATCGTGTGGCGATGATGACAACGATATCGACTTCGACGATGATGGCGAAAGACTTTTCGTTTCGAGTAATAACAGTAGTACACTTACATCAATCGACGTTTCAGATATAGAAGAAGACAACAACCCGGTTTCTACTGAGTCGTATAGCGTTTCTGCGATGGATGCAGATGGAGTTTATTATGCAGATGATGGCGATGTTCTTTACCAAGTGAATCGTTCATCAAGTGTTGTTAATGTTTACGATGACATTTCTGATATTGATGCAAACGATAATTTAACCCCAAGTGGAACGAGTACATCTAATTTCAGCAATGGTAGAGAAATTACTGTATCTAATGGTATTGCAATTGTTGCAGATGATGCCGATCCAAATCAGCTGGTATTTTACACGGTAGATGAATCAAACATCAGTTTTCAAAAAACGGTAACTACTGATATTAACCTTTGGGGAATTCAAGCTATTGGAAATGACCTTTGGGCAATATCTGATAATACTTCGGATGTGGTTGTGTACAGAAATATTTTTTCTGCTGCAAACGGATCTACTGTAACACCAACAAGAACTGTAACGATTGAAGGTATAACAAGAACACATGGTTTAGTTTACGATATCGATAATGATGTTGCCGTGTTTACAGATGTTGCAGATGGTGGAGTTGATGATGATGGTGGATTTGCTTTAATTACAGGTTTCTCTTCTAAGTTTAACAATTCGACTACAATTTCAATGAGCGATCAAATTCGTGTTTATGGATCAAATACCTTGATGGGTAATCCTGTTGATGTTGAGTATGATCACTCACGTGGATTTATACATATTGCTGAAAGAGCAAATGGTGGCGGAAGAGTGTTAATATTTGAAGTGCCTGCTGCAAGTGGAAATCTTTCACCTGTAGTTAACTTAAGCGTTGCAGGTGCCTCTGCTGTATTCTTACAGAGATAAGTAGTGAAACCTTATTGTAAAATAATGAAGGGCTCCAGTAAATCGGAGCCCTTTTTTTTTAGTTTTTACCAATGCTACCGAGCTCAATTCCTTCTGAGTAAGCCATTTTAACATCATTTTTACCTAGGGCATTCTTAATAGCAATGTGTGCTTTATAATACACATCCCAATAATGCTCTGGCTTGGCGTGTAAAAAAGTGCCAATTTTTATATTGTGACTGTCAAATTCCTCAATACCCACAGAAGCTTCAGGATCTTTTAACACCTCAGGAATCAAAGCAACTTCCTCTAGAATTGCTTTTTCAACTTTTATAAAATCCTCATCATACGGAATTGCATTAAATAAATCAACACGTATAAAGCCATTTGTAGAATGGTTAATAATCTTACCGCTAGTTGCTAATCCGTTTGGTACAATAACAGTTTGATTGGTGGCCGTGCGAAGAATGGTATTAAATATTTGAATCTCTTTTACCCAACCTCTTGAATCTGCAATTTCAATTAAGTCTCCTGTTTTGTATGGTTTGAAAATTAAGACCATTACGCCACTAGCAAAATTGCCCAAGCTACCTTGTAGTGCCATACCGATAGCAAAACCAGCTGCAGCAAGAAGTGCCAAGAAACTGGCGGTTTTAATTCCTATAATTTCAGCAACGGTTAAGAATAACAGTGCTTTTAAAAGAACATCTAACATAGATGATAAAAAAGGAACTAAATCTCTGTCCCAATTGGCTTTTATCATCATATTCTTCACCATGCTTTTAAATCGACTGAGCACAATTAAACCAATGATTAAAACAACAATAGCCAGCAAGAGTTTTGGTGCGTAAGAAACCGCTTGATCAGATAGCAAATTCCATTTTTCTGCAACATTAAATTTCATAAGAATATTTTGATGATGAGAATAGCAATTACCGTTCCATCAAGCGATGAACTGAAACAAGGAAAGGTGGTGTGAATAAAATTATTTATACATCAAACTTAATACCTTGCGCCAATGGTAGAGATTTACCGTAGTTTATGGTGTTTGTTTGTCTTCTCATGTATGCTTTCCAAGCATCTGAGCCGCTTTCTCTACCACCGCCGGTTTCTTTTTCGCCACCAAAGGCGCCACCAATTTCTGCACCCGAGGTGCCTATGTTTACATTGGCGATTCCACAATCAGAACCATCGGCAGATAGAAACAACTCGGCCTCTCTTATATCATTGGTCATTATGGCCGATGAAAGACCTTGAGGCACATTGTTTTGAATGGCAATTGCTTCATCAAGCGTACTATATTTGAGCAAATACATGATGGGAGCAAATGTTTCGGTTTGAACGATATCTGCATCAGCACTAACTTCGGCTATCGCAGGCTTAACATAACAACCACTCTCATAATTTTCTCCAGAAAGCACACCGCCTTCAACAATCATTTTTCCACCTTGTTTTGACACTTGATCAATGGCATTTTCATATGACTGTACGGCTGCTTGATCAATTAATGGTCCTACGTGGTTATTTTCATCAAGAGGATCACCAATTTTTATTTGCTTGTACGCATTGATCAGCTTGGCTTTTACTTCCTCATAAATAGAATCGTGAATAATTAACCTTCTCGTTGAAGTGCAGCGTTGCCCGCAGGTACCAACGGCACCAAATACTGCACCAACCAGAACAACATCTAAGTCAGCATTTGGTGTAATAATGATGGCGTTATTTCCTCCCAGTTCAAGTAGTGTTTTACCCATACGGCTCGCTACTTCAGCGCCAACAATTTTTCCCATACGTGTACTGCCCGTAGCAGAAATTAGCGGTATGCGGTGGTCTTTAGTCATGAACTCCCCTACTTTGTAATCGCCGTTTATTAAACAACTCACACCTTCGGGAACATTGTTTGCTTTTAACACATCATGAAAAATATTTTGGCAGGCTACGCTGCAAAGCGGCGTTTTTTCTGATGGCTTCCAGAGGCAAACATCACCACAAACCATGGCAATCATAGCATTCCATGACCAAACAGCAACAGGAAAATTGAATGCAGAAATGATTCCGACAATGCCGAGCGGATGCCATTGCTCATACATTCTATGAGAAGGTCGTTCAGAATGCATAGTAAGACCATATAATTGCCTAGAAAGACCAACAGCGAAATCACAGATGTCAATCATTTCTTGAACCTCACCTAACCCTTCTTGATAGCTTTTACCCATTTCGTATGAAACCAAACTGCCAAGCGCTTCTTTGTTCTCGCGTAGTGCATTACCATATTGCCTAACAACTTCGCCACGCTTTGGTGCCGGTAGTGAGCGCCAGCTTTTGAATGCTTCTTGCGCTGCATCGATCACCTTGTCGTATTCACCTCTAGTAGTTATACTCACTTTGCCAATCAAGGTGCCATCAACTGGAGAATGTGACTCAATATAATTTTTCGAATCAAACTCTTGTAACCCGGTTGAAGTTCCGGCGTTCAATTCTTTAATACCTAACTGTTCGAGTATTTTTTGATCTATCATGTAAACTGTTATTTGCTTAAAATGAATTATTTGAAAAACTGTCCATTCTCAGTTTCTAAAAACTTGTCGAAGGGAATGTCTTCTTGTTTAATGAAACCAGTTGCTGGCAAACTTCCGTTTTCAACCATTTCAACCACTGCGGCGAGTGATGCTGCTGTAGTCCATGAAATGGCTCTCCATGTTCTACCTTCAATTTCTTTCGGATGAAATGCATTATAATATTCATTTCTAAAGATTGTGCCTTTTTTCCACCCTTCAACCACAGCATACACGTAAACCACATCTTCTTTTACCGGTGGCTTTGCATTTTCGAGCACACGGGTTAGGGTTTCTCTATCATGTTTTAGAATCAATTCTTGGATCAAAAACTTCATCAGCTTTCCATGTCCCGGGTATCGAATAGATTTATAATTCAGTGTATCTACTTTACCCTCGTAGGTCTCGCACATTGTGCCAAGACCACCAGAGGTTGTAAACGCCTCAAATTCTTTTCCTTCTATGTTAATATATTCGAGTCCATCTAAAGAAGGAGACATTTTCCTTACACCATTATGAATTACTTCGGCGTCATTGATGTATTCATTAATTACACCGGCAGTTGACCATGTGAATGAGTACGCCATCAAACCATTCGGATATCTTGGTAAAGCACCAACACGCAATTCAATGTCTCGTAACTTTTCAAATTCTTTAGTTAAATCAGCACCAATAATTCCGATGATACCTGGCGCGAGTCCACATTGTGGAGCCATTACCGATTTGCTAGTTTTACTGAGGTCTCTTATATAGTTTGTTGTTTCCACATCTTCTGTAAGATCAAAATAGTGTTTTCCATGTTCATGAGCCAGCTTCGCAATTGGTTTGTTTAAAAAATATGGTAACGCTGAAACAACAGCGACATGATCTTTAATTAAATCTGCTAGAAAAGACTCATTCGTTACATCACCGGTAACAACCTTAAATGGCAAATCAAAATCATAATGAGGTTGTTGTTTGTCAACTCCTGTCACTTCAAACTGCTTGCTGAGCAGAACACCAACAAGCGTACCTACTTTTCCTAAACCTAAGGTTAAAATCTTTTTCATAAATTTCACTATTTTGTGAGTCTGCTTTCAAAAAAGCGCTGCAAAATTATTCGCTTTTAACCCTAGAACAAGGATTTATTCATAAAATGATTTGAAGAACAAGACATTCACTGTTTCTTCATCTACAAATACTATGACTATTGATGTTTCTTCTAATTTTGCTTATTACATTTTATACACGAAGTATGGCTTTTAAATCGAAGAGCGTGTGTTTGAATAGCCGTACTTTTGCAAAAATTTTGTGAATGAAAGAAGTCGTTATTGTAGGAGCTGCAAGAACCCCAATTGGAGCCTTCGGCGGTTCTTTAGCTGTAGTATCTGTTGTTGATCTTGGCATTACTGCTGTAAAAGCTGCAATTGAAAAAGCAGGTGTTAATGCAGACTCAGTGCAAGAATTGTTCATGGGTAATGTATTGCAAGCAAATGTTGGTCAAGCACCTGCTAAACAAGTTGCTCTTGGCTCAGGGCTAAGTGCCAACACGCCTTGCACAACAATTAATAAGGTTTGCGCTAGTGGTATGAAATCAATCATGCTTGCTGCCCAGAGTATTTCTCTAGGTGATATTGATATTGCTGTTGCCGGTGGTATGGAAAGCATGAGTCAAGCTCCATTTTACGTACCAAATGCACGATGGGGTTACAAATATGGCAATGCAGGATTTATAGATTCTGTGGTGCGTGATGGCTTACAAGACCCATATGATGAAAGTATGATGGGCATGGCGGGTGAGCATTGTGCCACTGAAAGAAATATTACAAGAGAGGATCAAGATAACTTTGCGATTGAAAGTTACAAGCGTGCGCAACAAGCTCAAACTGAGGGTCACTTCTCAAAAATGATTGCGCCCGTCACCATTAAAGGGAGAAAAGGCGAAACTGTGGTTGACCAAGATGATGAGCCTGGTAAGGCCAATTTCGAAAAGTTAAAATCACTACGAACAGCATTTAAAAAAGACGGAACAATTACCGCTGCCAACGCATCAAAATTAAATGATGGTGCAGCAGCAGTCGTACTCATGAGCGCAGTTAAGGCAAAAGAACTTGGTCTGACTCCTTTGGCCAAAATTAGAAGTTGGGCAGATGCAAGCCAAGAACCAATTTGGTTTACCACCTCTCCGGCGAAAGCCATGCCTAAGGCAATGACTAAAGCCGGTGTAACGAAAGATGATATCGATTTCTTCGAGATTAATGAAGCATTTTCATGTGTGACAATAGCCAACCAGAGAGAACTTGAACTTGATCCAGAAAAGGTTGATGTATTTGGCGGAGCTGTTGCGCTAGGCCACCCAATTGGTTGCAGTGGCGCAAGAATAATTGTTACTCTACTTAATGTAATGCAGACTAAAGATGGAAATCTTGGTTGTGCAGGCATTTGTAATGGTGGCGGTGGTGCATCTGCAATGGTTATTGAAAGAGTATAACCTGATAGGGAGCATAATCACGATCAAAAATTTAAGGTAAAGCATTTACTTTTAGGCATTTAATAATACAGATTTGGCATTAAAGAAAACAATCTCTGGCATACGGGGAACTATTGGAAAACAGAATAACGGAGATAATCTCACGCCACCCGACATTGTACAATTTACAGCCGCATATTGCACTTGGCTGAAAGAAAATAATAACCCTCACAAAATTGTTCTTGGCCGCGATGCCCGTATTTCAGGACCAATGGTGAGTCAATTGGTGGCTAACACGTGTGTGGGTATGGGTATTGATGTTGTAGACCTCGGTTTGTCTACCACGCCAACAGTAGAAATGGCTGTTGAGTGGGAGAATGCAGGGGGTGGAATTATCATCACAGCAAGTCATAACCCGAAAGAATACAATGCGCTCAAACTCTTAAACGCTGCCGGTGAATTTCTCGGACATCAAGAGGCACAACGCGTGCTCGATCTTGCTGAGGGGAATTTGTTTGATTTTGCGGAAGTGGATGATTTAGGACAAGTGTCAACAAACAACACCTATTTAAATCGGCACATAGATGCAATTATTGCGGATGATCTTGTTGACGCACCAAAAATTAAAGCGGCAAATTTTTCAATTTTAGTTGATGGCGTAAACTCAAGTGGTGGTGTGGCTGTTCCACTATTACTTGAAAGACTTGGCGTAAACATCATTCACAAAGTAAACTGTAAGCCTACAGGAATTTTTGCTCATAATCCAGAACCATTACCGGCGCATTTAACTGAAGTGTGCGATGAATTGGTGAAAAATAATGCTGATCTTGGCATTGTGGTTGATCCAGATGTTGATCGCCTTTGCTTTATTAATGAAGATGGAACTCTTTTTGGCGAAGAATACACCTTAGTTGCCATTGCTGATTATATTTTACAATCTCGCCCGGGGAACACCGTGAGTAACCTATCTTCAACCATTGCTTTACGAAACGTTACACAGAGGCATGGCGGTCAATATTCTGCTGCGGCAGTTGGCGAAGTGAATGTAGTGAAAAAAATGAAAGCTGTAAACGCAGTAATTGGTGGAGAAGGAAATGGAGGCGTTATTTATCCGCCATTACATTATGGTAGAGATGCATTGGCAGGAATCGCTTTATTTCTCACTTACTTAGCAGAAACGGGCAAAACGATGATTGAACTGAGAGCACAATATCCAACCTTAATCATCTCGAAGAATAAAATGCAGGTTGATACATCATGGAACATTCCAGACTTAATTGATCAACTTTCAACGTTGCATGACGATAAGGAGCAGAACCGTGAAGATGGTCTAAAGATTTATTTTGCTGGTAATGATTGGGTGCACTTGAGAGAATCAAATACAGAACCTATCATTCGAATTTATAGCGAAAGCGAATCTGAACAACAAGCCAATAATTTGGCAGAACAAATAAAAACAGATTTTCAAAGTTTACTCTAAGAAGTTTGCTATGCAGGAGAAAATTTATTTTGATAATGCAGCCACAACTCGTGTGTTACCAGAGGTAGTTGATGCAATGCTCCCCTATTTTACTGAGCATTTTGGTAATCCTTCATCTATTCATTCTCTTGGTCGTAAATCGCGTTCGGTTATTGAGAAAGCGAGACGGTTAATTGCTCAACAGCTCAATGCCTCGACAGCCGAGATATTCTTTACTTCTGGTGGAACAGAAAGTAATAACACGGTTTTAAAAGGCGCGGTAAGAGATTTGGGCGTCACTAGATTAATTAGCTCTAAACTAGAACATCATTGTGTTTTGCATACCACACAGTTTCTGCAACAACAGGGTATTGAGGTGGCGTATGTACGAAATGATAGCAATGGGTTCTTTGACTTACAACAGGTAGAAGAGCTATTACAAGAAACTGATCAAAAAACACTGGTTTCACTTATTCATGCCAACAATGAGATTGGTACAATTAACGATTTGCATGCCATCGGTTCACTTTGTAAAAAACACGGCGCTTACTTTCATGCAGATACAGTACAAACGGTTGCTCACTATCAATTAGATCTTGAGAATTCGCCCGTCGATTTTATTTCGGCTTCTGCTCACAAATTTCATGGCCCTAAAGGTGTTGGCTTTCTATACGTGAGTGCTGACACACAGTTACAACCATTCATGCATGGTGGTTCGCAAGAGCGCAATATGCGTGCGGGTACAGAAAATTTGGCCGCCATTGCTGGTATGGCAAAAGCTTTTGAAATAAGTTATGAAAACCTAGACCGAAATAAACAGCACATTACATCTCTAAAGAAGTATGCCATTAATCAACTCAAAGAAAAATTTGAGGGCGTTGGGTTCAATGGAGATATTTCAGACGACTCCCTGTACACTGTTGTGAATGTAGCCTTTCCTCACACCACGGCTTCTGATATGTTTATGTTTAATCTTGATATTCGAGGTATTTGTTGTTCGGCGGGCAGTGCTTGTAGTTCAGGCGCTGATAGAGGTTCTCATGTCATCGACGCCTTGGGCAAAGATGATGACACAGCTTCAATTCGTTTCTCATTTAATGGCGCAAACACCAAGGAGGAGATCGATCGTTTGATGAGTGTATTAGAAGAAATTCTATAAACTAATTCTTGCTATTCAGGCCATTATACGGTCAATCTCACCCAACTCATCTGCGGTAAAACTGTTGTTATTGATTGCATTAATATTATCTTTTAGTTGCGATATTTTGCTTACACCAACTAGCACAGAAGTAACAACTTCATGATGTAATAGCCATGAAACCGCAAGTTGAGCGATTGATTGACCTCGTTTATCTGCAATTTTTTTAAGGGTTTTTACTTTTCCTACATTTTCTTCGTTCACTTGGTCACGTTGTAGAAAGCCTGTTTTTTTAGCAGCTCTAGAGTCTTCCGGAATATTATCTAAATATTTGTTAGTGAGTAAGCCTTGCTGTAAAGGAGAGAATGGTATCATACCTATGCCCTCTTGTCTTAACACTTCGGTTAATCCTCCTTCAACCCAGCGGTCGAACAGATTGTATTTAGGTTGGTGTATCAGGCATGGCGTGCCTAGTTCAGCTAAAATTTTAGCTGCGCGACTTGTTTCCTCAGCTCGGTAAGATGAAATACCAACGTATAAAGCTCTTCCGCTTCGTACAATATAATCAAGTGCTTGCATTGTTTCTTCTAGTGGTGTATTGGGGTCTGGCCGATGCGAATAAAAAATATCTACATAGTCTAAGCCCATTCGTTGCAGGCTTTGATCACAACTTGCAATCAAGTATTTTCTCGAACCCCAGTCGCCATAGGGTCCTGGCCACATTGTATAACCTGCCTTGCTTGATATGATCAACTCATCTCTGTAAGACTTAAAATCTTGAGCCATAATTTTTCCGAAGTTTTCTTCTGCAGATCCTGGCGGCGGACCGTAATTATTCGCAAGATCAAAATGAGTAATGCCATGATCAAAGGCGTAATGTAATATGTCTCGGCCGGTTTCAAATGAATCAACTCCGCCGAAATTGTGCCATAATCCAAGTGAAATTTCGGGCAACAATAATCCACTGTTTCCACAGCGGCGATAGTTCATGTTTTCGTAGCGATTTTCGGCCGCTAAATACTTGTTCATAATTCCTAATTTAATAAAGCATCAATGGTGTTGTAGCTTACGCTGTGATAATTGGGTCTAGCTTTTTCATAAATTTCTTTAGCCCAATCAGTTTGATCGGTTTGAATCATTTTCTTATATAGAGGCGTGAGAAATTTTCTGCGCCCTACATTGATTAAAAACTCTTCTATCGCCGGATAAGCCTCTTCATAATTGTTCTCGATAGCAAGCTCATACCAATCAAATTGTATTTCTGAGTTGCCTGAATTTGTAAACCCAAATGCTTCATCAAAAGCTTTCATCTCTTCCTTCGAAATTGATCTTGGTAAACTCTCTATAAAATGCTGCCACTCATGGCTGCTCCATTCTTTACTCTTAGTTTGCACTTGCTTAATGTCAACATCAGTAACAAGTTCATCAATTTCTGCAAACTTGGTTGATGTTGGCACAGGATGGTCTTTAGGCAATCCCGGGCCATAAATCCACTCTTCTACATTTAGCGTTTGTTCTAGTTGCTCGTCACCTTGAATGATTTCGTCGTTCAATAATTCTATAAACGATTTTGTATCCATCACCTTAAAGCCATAGTTTTCAAAATAGTTTTTTAAGAAATCGTCAAATTTTTCTCTGCCAATACTCTCTTCAATATGCCTTAAGAATAGATACCCTTTGTCGTAAGCAATAGAGGTCATTCCATCATCTGGGTTTCTATTTTCAAGCGCCAAATGCAAGTGCGTATCCTTCTCATCAAGCTCAGTAATATCACTTTTTAAGCCTTCATAACTAAGGCTTGCAAGCATTTCACTATAGTCTCGGCCATAAAGTTCCTCCATAATTCTCTGTTCGAAATAAACGGTGAATCCCTCATTCAGCCAAAAGTCATTCCAATTAGAGTTGGTGACTAAATTGCCACTCCAACTGTGGGCAAGCTCGTGCGCAACTAGTGAAGTCAGAGATTTATCTCCAGCAAGTATAGTTGGTGTGGCAAAGGTTAATCTTGGGTTCTCCATGCCGCCAAATGGAAAACTTGGTGGTAAAACAATAATATCGTATTCATCCCAACGGTAGGCGCCATATAATTCTTCGGCAACATCAATCATCTTCGGTAAATCTTCAAATTCTGCTGCCGCTGCATTGATTACCGAAGGTTCTGCATACACGCCGCTCACATCGCCAAGTTGTTTATAGACCAAATCGCCAACAGATAAAGCCATTAAATAGGAAGGGATTGGTTGTTTCATTTTGAAGTTATACTGGCCTGAGTCAGTTTTTTGTTTAGGATTTTTTGCACTCATCAACGCTAGCAAATCGCTTGGCACTTTCACATCGGCGGTGTAAGTAAATCGTACGCCGGGTCCATCCATGCATGGCAACCAACTTCTAGCAAGAATTGCCTGCGATTGCGTAAACAAGAATGGCTGTTTTTTATCTGCGGTTTGTTGAGGTGTGAGCCATTGTATAGCTTCGGCACTCGGCGAGGTTTTGTATGTTATTGATACTTTTTTCGTGTCTTTTTGAATGTCAATTTGCAGTGGTGTTCCAAGTAATTCGGTAGTTTCGCCTAAAGAGAATTGAGTGTCGGTTGCGTTATCTAACCGCACAGATAATACGTCTAACCCTCTGGTGTCTAACACCAATTTGCTTGCATCTGTTTTGTTCTCAATATCCCAATGAGCCGTGGCATAAATTACTTGTTCATTAAAGTTTACATCAGCCTCCCAGTGTAGGTGTCGCAAAGCAACATCCTGAAAATTTCCATTTGAGTGTGAGTCAACTATTTCAATATTCTTTGCTTCCATTGTTGTAAAATCGTATTGCTTTTCTTCCTGTTGTTTACTCTCAGTTTCGCATGAAAAGCAAAGACCAAGAACCAAAGCAAATAAATAATATCGTCGCATGTTTTTCTTTCCCGTAAATATAAAGAACTGCTTTTCCATGATGTATCACATGGTTGATTAGAATGTAGTAATTTTATGAGATGAGCATAAAACTTACTCTTCCAATTTTTTTTCTTCTAGTCTCCATTCAAGGAATGAGCCAGGCGAAACTCGAAGATTTAAAGATATTATACGACCGCCAGCAGTATGATACCGTAATAAAATCTGCGGAAGAGCTTTACCGTGTTGAAGGAACAAATGATGAGCAACAAGCGGAACTTTTGTATTATTCTGGCTTGAGTAAACTTGAAATTGCGCAAACGGCAAGTCCAATACTATATCATACCTATAAAGAAGGTATTGAACAAGTCGGTCAGGCTGCAATAGAGTTTCGAGAGACTGAACATGGAACACAAGCGAATGTATTTGTACTCAAAAATTTTGAAGAATTTTTGTTTGATGCGACAAAATTTCTCAATGATGGTATTACGTTTTCTGAGCCTGATGGCATAGAATCTTCGTTGACTATTGCTTCTGTTTTGCAATTGGTAAAACCAGATGATTATTTGGTCGATCAAGTGTTATGGCAAGGGTATTCTGCTATTAATGATTCTCAAAATATGCGTACTTACTTAGCTGAACAAATTCAAGATTATGAAGTATTACCGCCCAACGAGCCTGATCCTTTGCATGCAACAAGTTTTTATACGCTCGCAAGTTTGCTGTTTTACGAAGATGGAAATTTTACCGACGCATTGAAGATCATTGATTCTGGCAAAGAGTTTCTATACTCAAGCTTCACAAACCAAAATAGACCAGAGCAGTATGAGCGCGACCTTGATTTTCTTTACTATGATATTTCAAGCAAAACCCAACCCGATCCGTTGGTGTTGGAAACAATGTTCCAAGAAGCACTTGAGAAATATGAAAACAACATCGAGATTGGTATGCAGTACGCTTATTTTTTAGAAACTCAAGATAACAATGAGGCGATTGTTTTATATGAAAGTTTGCTAGAACGCGAGCCCGATAATGCAGCTCTTCAATACAGTTATGGCGCTTTTTTGTTTAACCTGAGCTTAGATATAAAAGAAAAAGCCTTAGACTCAGGATTTGATGAAGCGAAAATACTTGAGGAGCAAAGTAAAGAATTTGGTCGGAAAGCATATCCTTATCTCAAAAAAGTGTTGCAAAGCGGTGACCTTTCTGTTTTGCCGGCAGCTGAACGTATTGCAATAAATAATAATTGGCAGGAGGAAATTACATGGCTGCGCACAATTCAGCCCTAATGCCTGAAGGACCAACTATACAACTACATGCTGACAGATTAAAACCGTTTGAACAATCAATAGTGGAAGACTGTGGCGGGTACGACAACGCCTACGCTGAAGAATTAATTGGGAAAAGAATAGAACAAGTGTCTGCTTACGCAAAATATATCATTTTTCAATTCGATACATTTTTCATTACCGTTCACCTGAGATTATTTGGCAGTTATTTGGTAAATGATAAAAAAGAGGTGAACCCAAGTTTTTATCTTGGTTTTAAAGGTGACATCATTAACTTTTATGTCGTGAAGGTGAAGAAATGGGCTGGTAAACCAACCGACCATTTTAGCAATACACTTGATCCGTTCTCAGAAGAATTTGATTACAAAAAAGTAAAGAGAAATTTACTCAATTCTGCAGCAAATAAGATGATTGGTATTGTTCTCATGGATCAATCCATTTTTCCGGGCGTTGGCAATGTGATTCGAAATGAAGTCTTGTTTCTCTCAAAAATCCATCCCAATTCTATTGTCAAAGAAATTCCAACACGCAAACTGACAAGCTTAATCAAGAAAGTGCAAGAATTTTCAATTGCCTCCATTCCTTTAATTCAAAATGGTTCTTGGAAGTCATCCTCAGCTGTGTATGGCAAGAAAACCTATAAACAATACGAGGTTGAAAAATTTGAAATGAAGAAGATTAAGCGTAAAACCTTTGTTATTAATGAATTGCAAACGCTATACACTTAGGCCGGTTGTTTTTCGGTAAGGTGTCTCCAATATCGTTTTGGCACATGACGTAGATGCAATCTTCTATTTTTACGTTCCTTAATCCCTGTTGCATGAAAATAGTTTTTCCATAAGCCTTGAAATTCTTTTTCATCAGTATTTAATTGAATGGAAAAGATTGGTAACTCTTTGTTGTCATCATTCGTTGGCTCCACTACTTCCACCTTATTCAGGTCATAGTAAATACCATAATTTCTTTTCAGATCAAAAATCATCCATTTTTGATCGGCGTACCGTTCTTTAAAATGTGAGATAATTAATGGCAATACATCAAAATCAGGCTCAATTGTCGCATAGTAAGTATCATCATCTGCCAGTTCAAAGCGAACAAAGGCAGTCATTCTATGGCGCTCTCTGCTAATTTTCTTCAACACCTTTATCCATTTAAGAATGGCTGGATGTCCATAGTCCATCAAAATTTGCTTATCATTCTTGATTAGCAATTGAATGACTTCAAAGATTGTTGTTCCAATATCTGGAATTTCTGAGAGGCTTGCTCTCCATAAATCCTTCAGTTTCGACTTACCGGCAATGGCAATAACTTTATCGGCAACTCTTTGTGCTTTTGAGGGAGAAGTTTCTACCTTAACTTTTTCAACAAAAAGCGAAGGCAGCAAGACATTGCCTCTAGAAATATGTACTTCATCGGTGAGCTTGTGTTCATATGCGTAGAACACACAACTCAATATGCCCGGAAAACTGCCATCGTGCGTTAAATAGGTCATGAGAATAAATTTAGCTGTGGAGTTAAGGTTGTTGAGTATTTGCTATTTTGCTCCCGTAGCAAAAGTTTTCGCAAGTGTTTTGTTTCCATATCTTTCGACATATATTCTCGTCCACAAGTAATAAAATACTTAGCTCTGTTCATGGCTATGCCAATTGACTTCAACTTTTGGAAATCTAGTTTTGAGAATTTTCTTGCTGCCACAATCTTTCGTGCAGAGCTCACACCAATTCCAGGCACTCGTAGCAACATGTGATAAGATGCCTGATTCACATTTAATGGGAAAAACTCTCTGTTTCTTAAAGCCCAAGATAATTTTGGGTCAATATCAAGGTCTAAAAATGGGTTGTCTTCATTCACAATTTCCTCTTGGGTAAATTGGTAAAATCGATAAAGCCAATCTGTTTGGTAGAGGCGATGCTCTCGAATTTGAGGTACGGGTGTGCCTAACTTCGGTAAGTTTTCATGTTCAAGCACGGGCACGTATCCGCTGTAATAAACTCGCTTTAAGTTGTACTTTTTGTAAAGCCCCGATGACAACCTAACAATGTCATGATCAGATTCATCTGTTGCGCCAATAATCATTTGGCTCGATTGGCCGGCAGGTAAAAATTTTGGTGTGCTTTTTATCAGTGCTTTGTCACGGTTATTTTCAGTTTGCCGTTTGCGCACAATTGCCATTGGTTCAATGAGTTGTTTGTGCGTTTTATCTGGCGCCAGTGTTTTTAACCCTTGTTCAGTTGGTAATTCAACATTAACACTCAGCCTGTCTGCATATAAACCAGCTTCATATAGAAGTTCTTCACTTGCTCCCGGTATTCCTTTTAAATGAATGTAGCCGTTAAAATTTTCTTCGCGCAGCCGCTTTGCGATGCGCACCAAACGCTCCATTGTATAATCTGCATTTTTAAATATTCCTGAAGAAAGAAATAAGCCTTCTATGTAATTTCTACGATAGAAGCTCAGGGTTAAGGTCACCACTTCCTCAACTGTAAACGCTGCACGCTTAATGTCATTACTTTTACGAGAAACGCAATAAAGACAATCATAAATACACACATTCGTAAGCAAAATTTTTAATAAAGAAATACATCGACCATCTTCAGTGTAAGAATGACAAATGCCCATTCCCGAGCTATTCCCTAGCCCGCCAGCTTGGTTAGCACGTTTACTTCCGCTTGATGAACACGACACATCATATTTCGCTGCATTAGCAAGAATATTCAATTTTTCGGTGAGCCTTTCCCAATTCATTTAGTAAATATACCACGTGAATTAGTTACAGTGCTAATATATTTAGCTTTTATTCGTATAACCAAATGAAAAAATGTAATACTTTCACAACCGAAATGTTTTCACGCTTAAAACAATTAGGTCCCGGTATTCTTGTAGCGGCCGCTTTTATTGGTCCGGGAACAGTTACAACCGCTACTTTGGCCGGTTCGTCATACGGCTACACGCTTCTCTGGGCTATTGTATTTTCTATTATCGCCACAGTAGTCTTGCAAGAAATGACAGTTCGGCTTGGTGTAGTTGGTCAACTTGGTTTGGGTGAGGCGGTTCGTAAAAAAACAAAATCAACACCATGGTTTATACCCTCACTCATTCTTATTTGCTTGGCCATTGTTGTTGGGAATGCTGCATATGAAGCAGGAAATTTAACTGGTGCAGTATTCGGATTTGCGGACAACAAAGCGATCTTTTTACCCATGCTTTTTGGTATTGGCGCAATTGCCTTTGGTTTGCTTTGGACGGGTAATTATGCCGTTATAGAGAAATTTATTATTGCGCTTGTTTGTACAATGGGCGTTGTGTTTTTAATTGCTGCCTTAATCTTAAGGCCCAATTTTGCACAAATTCTTTCATCGCTTTTCGTGCCAACGCTTCCGCACGATGGTTTGCTTTTAGCAATTGGTCTTATCGGCACAACTGTAGTGCCATATAACTTATTCCTCCATGCAGCAACATCAAAGAAAAAATTTACAAGTCAATCCGACATCAAAATTGCCCGCTTAGATACAATTCTATCAATTATTCTTGGTGGCATTATTACAATGAGTATTCTTGTCACTTCTGCCGTGGCGTTTGAAGGAAATTATCACGGCGTGAAAAATTTTACAGACCTGTCAGCCCAACTTGAACCATTACTCGGCAGTTGGTCGAAACCGTTTATGGCTTTTGGTTTTTTAGCCGCAGGATTGAGCTCGGCAATCACCGCACCATTAGCAGCAGGGTACGCAATATCAGAATTGCTCAATTGGAAAAGAGACTTAAAAAGTAGAAATATTCGTATTGTTTGGATAAGCATTTTACTTCTCGGTCTTATTTTTTCATCACTAGGTATTAAACCAACACAATTAATTTTGATTGCGCAAGTGGCAAATGGCATTTTACTGCCTGTTATTTCTATATTCTTACTTTGGGTGATGAATGATAAAAATTTGCTGGGGAAACACAAAAATTCGATACTAGCTAACATTTTTGCGATACTCATCATTGCCGTGACCATCGGTTTGGGAGCAAAAAGTTTATTAAGTGCATTAAATTTCATTTAATGGAATATTCTATTGATATAAATTGCGATATGGGAGAAAGTTATGGCAACTTTCAAATTGGCAATGATGCCGCTCTCATGCCTTACATTAGCTCTTGCAATATAGCCTGTGGCTATCATGGTGGCGACCCCGCAACCATACTTAAAACCATTCGGCTTGCAGTGAAACACAACTTGCAGATTGGCGCACATCCTTCTTATCCAGATTTGGCAGGCTTCGGCAGAAGATCAATGATAATGAGCAATGTCGATCTTCATGCAATGTTACTCTATCAAATTTCAGCGCTTTTAAAAATGGCTGAACTAGAAGGCGCGGCACTTAAATATATTAAACCCCACGGCGCCTTATATCACGCAATTTCTCATCAAGTTGATATAGCGAAAATTGCATTTATTGTGGCTGAAAGATTTCAATTGCCGCTTATGGTATTGGCTGGAAGCGACACTGCAAATTGGGCTTCAAAACAAAATAAACTACATATAAAAGAAAGCTTTCTTGATCGAAGATATGAAGCCGATGGACGCTTAGTTTCGAGGGAGAAACCGACTGCCGTGATAAAGAACACCAAAGTGGCAACGCAACAATTCCTTAATTTGGTGCTTCATAAAAAAGTACGCACCTCTCCTGATCATGAACTATCTGTGGAATGCGATAGCATTTGTATTCACGGCGATAACGACGCGGCCTTAGAAATCTTACAAGCCGTGAGTCGTGTTGCTGCGGAAGAAAACATCAAAATAAACGGAGTATCATCATGACGTTTTATAAACAAGCAGAACATGTGATGCACATTCAATGGGAGAACCGAATTGATTCATCAATTCATTCTAAGGTGATGCAGCTGTACCAATTCTTACAGACAAAAAATGGTATACGCTTCGTCATTCCTGCGTATCAATCACTTTCTGTTGGATACACACCAACAATCACTTCTTTTAGAGAATTACAGCGCCTATGTGAGAAATTCCCCTTCTCTGAACAGTCTGAAACGTCGCAAAAGCCAATCCATTTACCCGTTTGTTATGATGAAGAATTTGCTCTCGATGCGCAACAAGTTGAAAAACAACTATCCCTATCGTTTTCA
>ENA-ORXM01002687-ORXM01002687.1-marine-metagenome-genome-assembly--contig:-NODE-2687-length-19831-cov-8.164827_pt1 | contig 19831 bp, 15 predicted proteins | sample MGYA00237867_ERZ511480 | MGnify/ENA primary metagenome ERZ511480 (study PRJEB26309, sample SAMN06266103) | marine metagenome | isolation source: Algal blade | place: United Kingdom:Sidmouth, United...
CGGTCGGGATCGGGGGCAAAGCGCGGCCGTCCCGCTTCGACATGGTCGCGTGCTCTCTTGGCAAGTTGACGTGTCGCCGACGGAGTTCGCTCGATGATCTCCGCGACTTCGTCGAGCGGGTAGGCGAACACGTCGTGCAAGATGAAGACAGCCCGCTCGAGCGGAGTGACACGTTCGAGCACGGCCAGGAATCCCAGAGACAGCGATTCGGCGAGCAGCAACGAATCGTCGGGTCCGGCGTCTGTCGCAGGTTCGTCGGCGATGGGTTCGGACAACCACGGTCCCACGTAGGACTCCCGGCGAGCCGTGGTGCTGCGCAGGCGATCGATGGCCAGTCGGCTGGTCACGGTGGTCAGCCACGCCGCCGGGTTCCTGATCGATGCGAAGTCGACGGCGTCGAAGCGCAACCAGGCGTTTTGCACCACGTCGTCGGCGTCGTCCGGGGTGCCGACGATGCGGTAGGCAATGGCGCGCAGTCGTGGGCGTTCCGCCTGGAAGACATCGACGCTCATCGTTGAAGTCGACTCATGCGACAACCGAGCGCGTTGGAAGTAAGGCCAGGGCAGCGTTGGCCGCGGTCTCGGCGCTGGCCATCGCTGCATCGGCCAGGTGGCCAACGGGTCCGACCCAATCACCGGCGACGAACACATTCGGATGACCGGTATCGGTTACCACAGGCCGCCCCGGTAGACCCCCGAGGTGGGCGACGGGAAGCGCGGACACCGTCGTCATCTTGTGCAGGCGGCGAGACACAACGACATCATCGTCGCGCACCCCGGCATGCGAAGCGAACGCCCGCATCGCTGCGGCATCAGGATCGTCTCCCTCAGCCAGGTACTGAGCGACGGCAGCGTGGTGCTGTCCTTCGGGTGCAAGTGCGGCAACCGACGAGTGATTCGAAAAGTAGAACGGCACATCGCCGCCGATGACCAGGTCTTCGTCGGGTCGTTGGCTCAACCCAAGATCCAGGCCCGAGGTCACGGCTGGTGGTCCCACCTCGAACTGCTTGCCCAGGAGAGCCTCGGCCAGTTTGGGTCCGCCTGCAGCGATGATCACCACAGGTGCATCGGGCAGAGCGCTCACCTCCTGGCCGGTCACGATGTGCACACTAGGCATTGCCGCAAGCTGATCCACGAGTGTTTGCCAGCCGCCGTTCAGGTAGAGGACACCGGGCCCCAACGCACTCTGAAGCTGCTCGATGGCAACATCGGCACTGAGCTGGTCGGGCTGGTTGGCATAGGTGCCGAGACGCACGAGCGCATGCAGCATCTGCGCCGCACGGTCGCCAGAAACAGACGATGCGATCCATTCGTCGACTGTCGTGCTGGCAAACTGCGCGGCGCTCAGTCGGGGGAGCAGCGCCAGCAGCTTCGCCACCTCGAGCTTGTCGCGTGCCTTCAATGCTCGGGTTCGCAACAGGCTGATGGGCCCAGCGGGAGCGATCTCGGCCCGCCCGTCGAAGATCAACTTGCCCTTGGCCGGGGGCCTCCCTCCGCCGAGCCGAATGCCGAGGTTCGTGAGCACACGCTCCGCGTGGCCACCTCGATAGAGGGCGTGTGCGCCCTGGTTGAAGATGAATCCTTCACGCTTCACACTGCGGGCATCGCCGCCGATGACGCCCCGTTTCTCGTGGACCACGACCGACGGGCCGGCTCGCGCCACCAAGGATGCCGCGGTCAGCCCGGCGAGGCCACCGCCGATGACCCTGACATCGGGATTCGAGGGGAGTGGTGCGCTGCTGTTCATGTCGCTCCTACCTACTCGACGAACGAACGGCAAGAAATGTGACATGCCACTGGAGATTCATTGTCGGTACTGTGCAGTAATGAGTGATGATCTGGTGCTTCGGTCCGATGCAAACGGCGTGGCGACGCTGACGCTGAATCGGCCCGACAAGCTGAACGCTATGAACCCGGCGGCATTCGTCGAACTGCGCAAGCACATCGATGCCATCGCCGGCGATGATGCCGTGCGGGTGGTGGTGGTCAAGGGAGCCGGCAAGTCATTCTGCGCAGGAAATGATCTGGGTTCGATCGCCGCCGGCGAGAAGGCGCCCACTACGCACTTTCAGGCCGAGACCATCGATGCGCTCGAGGCACTACCGCAGGCCACGATCGCGCAGGTGCACGGCCACTGTTACACCGGAGCGCTCGAACTGATTCTGGGCTGCGACTTGATCATCTGTGCCGACGACGCGTCGATCGGTGACACGCACGGGCAATGGGGGCTCATTCCGGTGTGGGGCATGTCGGTCCGTCTTCCCGAACGTGTCGGCGTATCCAGGGCGCGCGAGCTCAGCTACACCGCTCGTCGAATCAGTGGCGTCGAGGCGGCGGAGATCGGGCTGGCTTTGCGTTCCGTACCGCTCGAGGATCTCGATGCTTCAGTGGCTACGACGGCGATGAAGATCGCCGCCAACTCTGCCGGCACGGTTTCGAAGATGAAACGGCTCATCACCGACAGCCAGAACATGCCTCGCACCCAGGCACTGCAACACGAACGTTCGATGCCCTATGGCCGCCCCGACGACATGGAAGAGCGCATGCGTGCCGGCGGCCGCTGACCACCGTGGCGCACGCTGAGCTGGACAACCACGACACGGCTTGGTCGTCGGCCACCAGGTTTGCCATCGAGGTGATTGCTTGGGTCGCCGGACCTTGGGCGGCTGCGGACCTCGCCGGTAGCGGTTGGGTCGCAGTGCCGGTACTGATAGCGCTCGTTGCCGTGCCCGCCATCTTCAGCACACCGGGCGACAAGAACCAGGTCGTGGTAGCCACACCCGGCCCGATTCGCGTCGCTATCGAACTGGGGCTGCTTGGCGTTGCTTTGGTGGCGTCGTCGCTTGTCTGGCCAGGGTGGGTGGTCGCGATCGTGGTGCTGCTCGGCATCGCCATGGTGGTCACCGGCCGATCCCGGTGGCGTTGGCTGCTTGTCAACAACCTCACTGGGATCTACAGCTAACGCAGGAGTCGGTCGGTTTTCGTGGTGGTGACCATGAACGCTCCGGTGGCAGCGATCAGCGGAAGCGCCACCAGCATCGACGCCATCTCGAGCCATGGGATGGCGAACGTGAACTGCTCGTCGGGGTTCAGATACAAGCCGACCAGCGCCAACAAGCTGACCGGGATCGCCACCAGCGACGCCGCCACCACCAGTGTGCCGGCGTTGGCGGCGCCGATCGCCTTGGCGATGCGAGGACTGGCGCCGATGGCGTTGAGCGAGCGGGTGTCGGCCCGGCTCTCCAGCCGGTTCAACGACACGGCGATGGCCACGATGGCCAGACCAATCAGCGCGCCGATGGCGAGAATCGCACTTCGTATGGCCAGGAACGGCGGCAGGCTGTACCGCTGACTGATCATCAAGTCGTCCCGACCCTCGGCGACATCTTCGAGGGCGTCCCACTGCTGGTCGGTGATGGCCGTTGGGTTGTGAAGAAACCACGGCCCGAGTTCGTAGTCGGTGGTATCGATGCCGGGGAAGTCTTCGGTTACGAGGATCGACGGGAATCGGTCCGAGATCGAGTTTTGTCGATCGACATCCTGCACTGCGACACCGTTGATCTCGATCTCGTTGCTCACGGTGGCGATCACGTGTGTGCCTTCGGGCGGAGCCGATAGCCCCATCAGGTCCAGCACCTCGGGAGTGGCCACTGCGACCGATTCACCCCGGGTCCCGGATTCGCGAATCACCGTGGCATCCAGGCGCAGCACTTCGCGTGCCGACATGAACTCGGGATGCTGTGCCCGCATGGCTGCTGTTGCTTCTCGATCGACGGGAAAGCGCATCGCCCCCAGATCGGCATCGGGAAGGACCGCTTGCACTGCGGCCAGGGCCTCGACGCTTTGGTCGCCTTCTGAGTTGACGAACACCGACACGGTGTCCGGCGGCAGCGTGTCCAGCCAGTTGGCCGACAGCGAAGCGAGGAACGAGGCTATGCCAAAGGGGACGGCCAGCACGATGGCTGCTGCGGCCACAGTTCCGACCGAGCGGGAGCGATTTCGATTCAGGTCACGCAGAGCCACCCGGATCGGCAGCGGCGAACCACCGGCCAAACGGGCGATCAGGTTGATGACCACCGGCACGGCGGCCATTCCGCCAGCCACCAAGGCTATGACACTGCCGACTACCAAGACAGCAGAGTTCTTGGGTGCTCCATCGATCATGAGCAGCGTGCCCAGAGGCAACAAAACTGCGGCTACGAGTGCAGGCCACAGGATTCGGCCCGGTGCTGGTTTGGTCGAAGCCAGCGCTTCGACGGTCGACGCTTTTCGGATACGCCTCGCCGGCCACCATGCCGCGGCAAGCGCAGTGATGGTCGCCAGCGGAATCATGCCGAGCAGGTAGGGCCATGGCATGTCGAATGCCTGAATGCGATGGTTCATGGTGAGTTGAATCAACGGGGTGGTCACGACCGCCAGCACAACGCCGATCGCGATCCCGAGCACGCCGCCCAGCACACCGACCACGACGCCGGTGAGTCGCATCACCGAACCGAGCCGACGGGGCGCCGCGCCCATGGCCGACAGCATTCCCAGCTGACGGGTCCGCCGTTGCGCCAACACGGTGAAGCCTGCCGAAGCCAGGATGGCTATCAGGAGACAGATAACCGTTGCACCCACGTAGGACTGGAACGCCGTCTCACTCTCGTTCGTGCGATCGAACCGGGTAGAGACATAGGTGATGAGGGGTGCGCCGTCTCGTGCTTCTGCAGATGAGTCCACGCCGATCGCGGCAAATGCCGACCGCGCTTCTGTGGGCGCCGGACCGAAGAGAACCTTGACGTTGTTCCACGACGGAAGCGAGGTTGGTGGCATCAACGCCGCCCGATCTGCCAGGTTGGTGGGATCCTCGTAGACCCCAGAGATCACATGGTTGCTTCCGTCCAACTCCACCGTGTCACCAATGACCAAGGCGACGTCACGCTCCTCTTGGAGTCTGTCGATGGCCTTGGTGGTCAGTGCCACCTCGCCATCGGCGGGCCATGACCCGTTCACGAGATCGAACCGCGGTTCCACGAGCGCGCCTGCTGGATTCGTTGCGGTCAGCCGCAGATCGTCGAGGTACGAGCCGTCGACGACGAACTCGACGTCGGGATGTTCAGTTGCCACCGCCTCGAAGTCACGTTGCAGTCCGTCGAACGCAACCTCGTTCCACTCGCCGTTCAGTTGCACGGTGACGATGGAGTCTGCGCCGTAGTAGAACGTCTCCGGTGGCTCTTGGGCCCTGACCGATGTGGTCAGCAGCAGCGTCGCCAGGGCGATTCCGAACGCCACCATGCCCACGACCAGCGCGTGTTGCTTCCATTCCTGGCGGACAACGCGCGCCACCCATCGAAGGAGTGCCAGTCGGGCGGTCATCGGCGACCGCCCTGGTTGGCCAGGAATGCTTCGGGCGTGACGGCGGCGTCGGTCTCGTCGATCATGCGACCGTCGCGAAGAAACACCACCCGGTCAGCCCATGCGGCGAGCTGCGCATCATGGGTCACCACCATGGCCGAGGCGCCTTCGTTGCACGACGCTCGCAGGGTGCGCATGACCGACTCACCGGTCACGCTGTCGAGTGCCCCGGTCGGCTCATCGGCGAGCACCAACTGATTCCCTGCGACCAATGCACGCGCGATGGCCACCCGCTGCTGCTCGCCACCCGACAGGTCGTCGGGAAAGTGTTCGGTGCGATCGCTCAGGCCGACACGACCGAGCTGCTCAGCCGCTCTGGCCATGGCCTCTTTGCGGTTGGTGCCGCCGAGTTCCAGCGGCATGGCGACATTCTCGACCGCTGTCAGAGCCGGCAACAGATTGAACTCTTGAAACACGTATCCGATTCGTTGGAGGCGAATGGCCGCGAGCTTGGTCGGGTTGAGCGAGCTCAGGTCGGTTCCGTCGACACTCACGCAACCGCTGGTGACGGTTTCCAAGCCTCCGGCGATGGTGAGCAGCGTGGACTTACCCGATCCCGAGGGGCCCATCACGGCCACGAACTCTCCCCGACGGATGCGAAGGTTCACGTTGGTCAACGCCCGCACTTCTCGGGCGCCCTGGCCGTATACACGAGTGACGTTCTGGAGCTCGAGAGGGAGCAGGTCATTCGACGTTGCGATGACGTCCACCGGTGCGTTGGCGCTGCCTCGACTGGGGGTCATTGGTTTACCTGTTGGGTAATAGGAGAAGTCATGTCGTCGCCAACAACCTGGGCGGCGGGAGCAGTCACCATGGCGCCTGCTCGCAGTCGAGCCTCGACCGAATCGAGCCACCGCACCGCAGCTTCGAGACGAAACAACTCGGCGTCGCACATCATGAGCGACGCCGAACCAGCGGTTGGGTCGGCCTTGAGATGGGTGAAGCGCTGCATTGCCTCGATCGACTGCCGCCGATGACTCTGGATGACCTCGTGGCTGAGCGAGTCTGCTGAATCAGGTTCGATCGAGACCGCGATCATGACCTTCATGACCAGTTCGTCGCGAGGTGGCACCTTGCTGTTGCCGGGCTCGCGCAACCACATGCCCAGCTCGACCTCGCCCGCAGGCGTGATTTCGTAGGGACGACGAGCGTCGTCATCGGCTCCTTCGGAGGCGGCAACCACGAAGCCGTCGCGCTCGAGCCGATTCAGGCTGGTGTAGACCTGCCCGACGTTCAGCGGCCACATTTCGCCGGTTCGGGCTTCGAATTCGGCCTTGAGCTGCTGGCCGTACATCGAGCGGGTGGAGAGGAGTGCAAGTAACGAGTGCTTCACTGACATACTGGGTATGCTAAACCAGTCATACTCAGTATGCAAGCGCGAATGTCAACGCAAGACCCAACTGCGGTGTGGTTAGGCTCGGGGAGTGCTGACTCCGTCATCGCGACTCGGCGATGATCTCTACCGGCTGTACCTGGCTTGCTTGGCATGGTTCTTTCTGCCGTTCTATGGCGCGCTCTTCAATGAAGTGCTGCCCAGCGAGTGGTCACAGTTCGACGAGGCTTTCGATATTGCGGTGATCTTCGTGTGTCTGGCAGGTGTCTGGTCGGGTGTACGCGGTGGCCCGTTCATGGTCAGTCGAGCCGTCATCCTGCATGAACTCGGATCGCCGGTGAGCAGGCGTCGCTTGCTGCTGCCTTGGCTGGTTCGTCAGGCGGCAGCGTGGGCCATGGCCGCCGCCGTCGTCGCCACCGTGGTGATCGTGCTGGCCGATCAGGAGTCGTTTGGCTATCGCGTGGCGTTGATGATTTCGTTGGCGGCGATCCTGGCGGCATGGTCGGCAGTGTTCCTGGCCGCTGCCACCATGGTTGCTACCCACGAACGAACGCGGGCCTATCGAACCGGCGTCGGGATCGCAGTCATCATCGCGGTCGTTGTTGGCGCAGTGTTCGCCGGTGTCGCATTGGATCAATGGCGGGGCATTGCGATCATGGCCGTGGTGGCCGGGGCGAGCACCGCACTCGCCGTCGAAGCGTTGGCGGAGGCTCCGGTCGAACCGCTGTGGCGGCGAGCCACCGCGATCGAGTCCATGCGGTCCTCGCTTCAGCAGTTTCAGTTCCAACGAGTGCTCGTCGATCTCCGCAACGCGACGGAACAGCCACCGTTCTCCCGTGGTAGTCGGTGGGCGTGGCCGGGTCTGGCGCTGCCACTGTGGCGCCATGTCGCAGCGGTGCAGCACTCGTTGGTCTGGCACGGGCTTCGCCTGGGCGCCTTCACCACGGCCATGGCAGCACTGTTCTGGCTGGGCGACCTGGAGCAGGGCGTGGTTGCCTTGGGGCTCGCAGGCTGTGCCCTGCTCATCGGTATCGAGGTGTCGGGCGCGGTGGCCGCCACTGCTGACCAGCTTCCGTTCATCGTGCACTACCCAAAGGGTTCTGGCCGTGTCCTTCGAGGGCAGGTGCTGACGTCGGTGGTAATTGCCGCGGTGCTCGGCGGCGTGGTCGTCGTTGGTGCAATCGCCAACCAACCCCGCGCTGCCGCCGGGATCATGGTGGTCTCTGTCGTGGGTGCGCTGGGTGCAGCGGTGCAGGCGAGACTGGGATCGCCCGACGTTGCCAAGCTGCTGGCCACATTCGGTCCCGACATGGTCGGCAATGTCTTGTGGGCTCGGGCGCTGCTCGGCCCATTGTTGGTGGTGGGCACGACGGTTGCGGTGTATCACCAGTTCCTGCGGGTAGATCCGCTTTCCGATCAGCTCTACCTGCTGATCGGGGTGTTGTTGGCGACTGCTGCTGTCATATCGACGGCTCCGCTGGAAGTGGCCCTGAAACGAAATCAAGGATGATGTCATGACCGTTGTGCTGTCCGATGTCCGCATGTTGTTCGCCGACGTGCACGCACTGCGGATCGACTCGCTCGAATTCGAAGTCGGTACCTCGACGGTGCTGGTCGGACCGAACGGAGCCGGGAAGTCGACACTGTTGTTGATCGTTGCCGGACTCTTGCAAGCAACCACCGGCCGGGTGCGCATCCACGGGGCAGAGCCGGGATCTGTTCAGGCGCGCTCATCGGTGTCATTCGCGCCCGATCAACCTGCACTGTTCGACGACCTCACCGTGGCCGATCAGCTGACGTACATTGCTCGTCTGCACGACGTGGACGTTGCCTCGACCCGCAGCCAACAACTGATCGACGCACTCGATGCATCGTCGCTGCTCACCAAGTTCCCCAGGGCCATGAGCAAGGGTCAGCGCCAGAAGTCCGCCCTGATCGTGGCCTCTGCTCGGCCATTCGACGTTCTGCTGCTCGATGAACCGACCACGGCGCTCGACGCAGGATCACGCACTGCACTGGTAGCGGCCATCGAATCATTCGTCGACGATGGTGTGAGCGTGATCTCCAGCACCCACGACGACGAACTCATCGACGCTGCGCAACTCCAGGTGCATCTGGTAGAAGGGCGGCTGGCGCCCACCGGTGACGAAGAAGAATGACCGGTGGTCAGCGAGTGCCGGTCAATGTGGGCAGCAGAGCGGCGGCAACCGCAGCCGGGTTCTCTTCGTGTGAGAACAGGCCAGCACCTTTGATCTCGGCGAGTTGGGCGTTGGCAAAGGTCGACACCATGTCACGGGCTTGCTGAATGGGGAAGAACGGATCCTGATCGCCCCACACGAGCTGGACCGGCACATCGATCTGGCGATGTACCGATGCCAGATGGTGCACGTGCTTGTCCATGTCGAAGCTCTTCAAGACCTTGAACGACGCGGCGAGGAGCTCGTCGTTGGTGTTGAGCGGGGTGAGGAAGAACTCGTCGAACTCGCCGTCGAGCAGCGCGCTGTCGGCAAACAGGTCGCCTAGCGCCAAACCGATTCGGCGCACGCGTTGCTGCCCGGCCAGCCAACCAAACACCGATTGAAAGCCAGGCAGGTGCCGTGCGCCGACGAACGAGGAAAATCGACGACCCGGGTTCGGGGGTTCGGTGTTGATCAGCCCCAGGCCACGCAAGCGGGGGTCACCGACTGTTGCGTGCCGTGAGACCATGCCGCCGCTGTTGTGGCCGACCAGAGAGATCTTGTCGACCGCGAGGTGATCGATCACCCGTTTTACGCTGTCGATGTGATGGTCGACCGACAGCGGCGAGTCGGCATCGAACCGGCTCGATCCAGCGCCCGGAAGATCGATCAGATGGCATGTGACGTGTGGCGCCAGATAGGGGAGAAGAAGCCGGAACGTGGCTCCGCTGACTGGCCAGCCATGCACGAACAGCACATCGGGGCCCGATCCAACCGATCGATAGGCGACGTGGGCGCCGCCGACGTCGATGTACTGGGTCGGCTCGGCACGGAAGAGATCGGATGCTTCGGCTTGGGTCAGGGCAGTCATGGCCGTTGGGTCCTTGCTCGGGGTCATGTGTCGAGTGAACATCACTGCGTGACTCAACTCAATTACCTACGCGGTAATCATGGCTGCTCTGGCTGCTCTAGATGGTGAACGGGCCGCCGGTGGCTTCTTCGCTCTTGCTCCAGAGCAGCTCGCGGGTCGCTTCGTTGTCGTAGTACGGCTCGAGGGCAAAAGGTATGGCTTTGCCGCGGATGGCCATCGCGCCCGAGCCGGGGCCATAGAACCGACCTGATTCGGCGTCGGCCAAACTCATGGCACTGATCAATCCCATGGCGCCGTCTTCGGGGCTCTGGCTGAGCCGCATGAAGATATTGGTGAAGAGGCTGCCCATTCCGCCCTCCCTGACCGAGGTCTTCTGCAGATGGGTGTTGGCCAGACCCGGGTGTGCCACCAGTGCCTTGACATCGGAGTCGGCTTCCTGCAGACGATGGTGGAGTGCGGCGGTGAACGCCGCGTTGGCCAGCTTGGACTGGTTGTAGCGCTCCCAGCGTGGGCCGCTGAACATCATGTTCTCGACCGGGTTGCCGTCGCCCCCGAGATCGCCGCCGTTCGCTTCGAGATACATGCTCTGCAGAAGTCGGCTCGGCGTCATACGGGCAACGCTGGAATGGTTGACGACCCGGGCCTCGCCCCGCTCGTCGGCGGCCAGCTGGAGCCGTGGCATGAGCTGGCGTGTAAGCAAGAAGTGCGACAGATGGTTGGTCTGCATCTGCACGTCGTAGCCGTCGACCGTGGCAACGTCGCCCAGTGCCATGACCCCGGCGTTGTTGGTCAGCACGTCGACGCCTTCGGGGCAGAGTTCGGTGACCTGGGCGGCCGCAGCCGTGACCGAGTCGAACGATTGCAGGTCACACTCCACGGAATGGACCTCGGCGCTGGGGAAGGTGGCGGTGAGTTCGTCGAGCGCAGTGGTGGAGCGATCCGATGAGCGGTTGAGAACCAGCACCTTGGCGCCGAGCTCAGCCATGGTGTGGGCGGCGACCTTGCCGGTGCCCGAGGTGGTGCCGGTGATGGCCACCGTCTTGGCCCCCATGGCAGGTAGGGCAGCCTTGAAGGCCGGGAAGTGCTTTGATCTGGTCATGAGCAGTCTCTTTCGAAGCGCAGCAGAAGCGCCGGCAATGCGCGGGAGCAGGAGGTTGTGGCCTCCTGCCTAGCAGGCCACGGCAGCTTTGCATGTCGCGCGCCTGGCAGGTTGGTTCCTGGACACTGCTGAGCACCACAGACCCCATGTCTCATCGACCGTTCATCACCGCTCGCTGCGTTCTCGAAAGCCGTCATTCCGAGCCGAAGGAGTGCTGGCTTTGATGCCTTACGAGCGACGTGACTGGCCGCCGATCCGCACTATCGGCGCTACTCAGCAACGTCCTAGGGTGAGGGAGAGCGCTCGAAAAAGGGAGTCCCGATGACGGATCAGATGGAGTCAGTACCGATGGTCGGTGTCGATGGCGCCGAGCTCGACTACGAGGTCATCGTGATCGGCGCCGGCGTGGCTGGCATCTATCAGATCAAGCGGCTCACTGATCTCGGCGTCAGTGCCACCGTGCTCGAAGCCAACAGTGATCTGGGCGGCACCTGGTTCAAGAATCGCTATCCCGGCGCTCGCTTCGACTCGGAGAGCTACACCTATGGCTATTCGTTCAGCAAGGAGCTTCTCGACGAGTGGCACTGGAGCGAGCGCTTTGCACCGCAACCAGAAACGCTGCGGTATCTCAACTATGTCGCCGACAAGTTCGATCTGCGGCAGTACATGCAGTTCGACAGCTATGTCGACGCCATGAACTTCGACGAGAACGCCGATGTCTGGCGGCTGTCGCTGCGTGACGGTTGCACCCTGGTCTGTCGGGTCGTGGTCGCTGCGCTGGGGGTGTTGTCGGTGCCCACGCTGCCTCGCTTCGAAGGTATGGACGATTTCCGGGGTCAGTCCTTCCACCCATTCGAGTGGCCCGATCCCGCCCCGGACCTGACCGGCAAACGCGTCGCCGTGATCGGCACCGGGGCCACGGCCATCCAGCTCATCCCCGAAGTCGCCAAGCAAGCTGAACATCTCACGGTCTTCCAACGGCGCCCGAACTGGGCCGTGCCGTTGGGGAACGGCCCGATCTCCGACGAGGAGATGGCAGACATTCGCAGCCGTTACGACGACATCTTCGATCAGTGCGCCAGGTCACCGGGCGGGTTCGAGCACACGCCAGATCGCCGAGGCTTCTACAACGTGTCACGAGAAGAGCGGTTGGCCCTGTGGGACGGTCTCTACGACAAACCGGGCTTTGCGCTCTGGTTGCAGAACTTCCTCGAGATCTTCATGGACGAGGCCGCCAATGCCGAGGTGTGCGAGTACGTCGCTGGTCGCATTCGCCAGCGGGTCGACGATCCGGAACTGGCCGAAAAGCTGATTCCCAAAGATCACGGCTTCGGTGTGCAGCGGCTTCCGCTCGAAACCGACTACTACGAAAGCTACAACCGCGACAATGTCACGCTGATCGACTCGACAGAAACGCCCATCGAGCAGATCACGCCCACCGGTCTGAAGACATCGGGAGGCGAGTTCGAGTTCGACGTCATCGTCTATGCCACTGGTTTCGACGCCTTCACCGGCGCGTTCGACAAGATGAACATCACCGGTGTCGATGGCCAGAAGCTGCGTGACAAATGGGCGCAGGGTCCGGTCACCTACATGGGGCTCCTGGTGCACGGTTTCCCGAATCTGGCGATTCTTGCCGGCCCACAGATTGCGGCCACGAACTTCCCCCGTGCGGTCGAGACCTCGATCAACTGGGCCACGCCGTTGCTCGAGCACATGTGGCAACACGGCCACACTCGGTTCGAGGCGACTGCCGAGGCCGAGAAAGAGTGGTTCGACCATGTGGTTGCCATGTACGAGGGGCTGTTGCTGCGCAAGTCGAAGGGCTGGATCACCGGCTACAACTCGAACATCGACGGCCATGAATACGGCACCATGCGCTACAACGTCTACAACGGCGGCGGCCCCAAGTACACCAAGATCATCACCGAAGCCGCCACCGACAACTATCGCGGCATCACCTTCGGCTAGCGCCGAGCGCGCTGCATTTCTGTGGTGGGCGCTGGTTGGCTACGTTGACGGACGCATTCTTGGAAAGGTGAAGTCGTGGACTTCGAAACACTGGTGGCATCGCGACGCAGCACTCGGGGGTACAAGCCCGATCCGGTTTCTCGTGAGCTCATGGAAGAGATCATCTCCATAGCCAAGCGAGCGCCGTCGTCGATGAACACGCAACCGTGGAACTTCCACGTCATCACCGGCGAACCCCTCGAGTTGATCCGAGAGGGCAATACCGAGCGCATGCTTGCCGGTGCCGCGGTTGACCGCGAGATCACGATGTCGAGCCACGGCTACCAAGGTGTGCATCGTGACCGCCAGGTCGAGATCGCGGTACAGCTGTTCGAAGCAATGGGCATCGAACGCCACGACAAGGAACGGCGCCAGGACTGGGTCATGCGAGGCTTCCGCCAGTTCGACGCACCGGTCTCGGTCGTGGTCACGATCGACAAAGAACTCGCCGACGACACCGTTGGCCACTTCGACTGCGGTGCTGCGACCTACGGGCTGGTGCTGGCAGCTACCTCCAAGGGCCTAGGTTGCGTGATCAACGGCCAGGGCATCATGCAATCGTCGGTGGTCCGCGACCATGCCAACATCCCCGAAGACGAAGTCATCATGACCTGCGTTGCCATGGGCTGGCCCAACGATGAGTTCGTGGCCAACAGTGTGGTCTCTCGTCGCGCCCCCAACGAAGACGTGGTGAGCTTCGTCGGCTTCGACTAGCCAGACCGGACCCGCGGTAATTTGGCCCGGCGGGCGCGCTACAACAGTGTGATGAACGCGGGAATTGCAGAGCTGATCACGGCAACCCGCCGACGCGTGCGTCTCGCCTGGCTCGTGAGCGCGCTCGGGCAGGTACTGCCGTATGCGCTGGGAGCGACCGCCATTGTTGGTGGCTTGGCGTGGCTGCTGCGACGCCCGCTTCCATTGTGGGCGTTCGCCGTGGCACCGATCGTGACCGCCCTGGCGGTGGTCGTCTACAGCAGAACACGTTCCTGGACCGACACAGAGATCGCACGAGCGGTCGAGCTGAGAACCGGCCACGACGGGGCGCTCATTTCGGCGCTCGAATTCACCGACCAAGACGACGACTGGCACCGCGAAGTCGCTCGGCGAGCAGAAGCCGTTGCTCAGGACCCCGACACTCGCAACTGCATTCCGGTTCGTTTCTCGGGCGAGCGCACGTTTGCCACCGGAGCCGCCGCCGCAGTCATTGCTCTGATGGGTGTGTTTCTTCCGCTGGGCGCAGGCTCTGCAGGGGCGCAAGCCTTCCCTGCGCTCGAAGCCGAAGCCGAAGCTCTCGAGGAGCTGGCCGACGTGCTCGAGGAGACCGCCGACGAGGCACCCGACGACGCCGAAAGCGACTCGCTCAGCGAACTCGCCGACGAATTGCGTCGCCTGGCCGAGGAGATCCGCAATGCCGAGAGTCCGCTCGAGGCAGCCGATCGGTTGGAACAAGAAGCCGAGGCGCTGCGCGAGCGGGCCGGTGATGACCTGCTGACCGACAAGGCGGCGGTGCAGGGGCTCGAACAACAGCTCGAAGCGTCGTCGTTGGCACCCGGCGGTTCGGCATCGTCGCAGCTCGACGCCCTGGCCCAACTGCTGCCCGAGCTGAGTGAGCAAGAGCGCCAAGAACTGGCCGATCGTCTGGACCGGCTTGCCGAGAGTCAGTCAGCGGGAAATCCCGATGTTGCTCAGGACCTGGCAGAAGCGGCTGCGTCATTGCGAGCGGGCACTACATCGACAGCCAGCGATGCGTTGAGTGCGGCGGCTGCGGCCCAACGTGTCGCCGTTGACGATGTTGCGTCGCGCGACGTTGCATCTGCGGCGGCGAACGCAGCCACGGGCTCAGCACAGCGACTGCGAGACCCGAGTGCGTCACGAAGCGAAACCGCCGGCGAGGGCCAGGGCGAGGGCGAGGGCGAAGGTGAGGGAGAGGGCGAAGGTGAGGGCGAGGGCGAGGGCGAGGGATCGGGTGAAGGCTCCGGTGAGGGATCGGGGTCTGGTGAGGGATCGGGTGAAGGTTCCGGATCTGGCTCCGGATCTGGTGCACCGGGCAGCGGCGCCTCTGGCGAAGTGGCGGGCGCATCGCCGACCGGCGGTCAATCGGCCGGGCAAGGCGGCCAAGGCGCACCGGGTCAAGGCGAAACCAGCGATGGCACAACGCCGCCATCTCGAGTTCAGGTTTTTGATCCCGAGCAGGGTGGACCCAACGTCGAGGTCGGCGTGGACATCGGAGGCGGTGTGGGCGAAGGCGACGTCGTAGGCCGCGGCGATGGCACGACCAGCGACGGTGATGCCTTCGTTCCATTACAAGATGTCCTGCCTTCGTACCTGGATACCGCCGCCACTGCCCTCGACGAACTCGACCTTCCCGCTGACCTTCGCTCGACGGTGCGCGACTACTTCGACCATCTTGCCGAGCAGTAACCACGACCTGTAGATGAAAGCGCGCGCATGAGCGATCTGACGAACAACCAACCCGCAACTCCAAAGACACCCGCAGCAGACGCGCCGAGGTCACTGCCGTTACCACCGCCTCCTCCGTCGTCACCCGAGCCAGCGACTTCGTTCGCCGCTGCGGCAGCGTCACCAATCCCGGCCCCTCCAATCCCGGCCCCTCCAATCCCGGCCCCTCCAACCCCTGCGTCGCCAACTCCGGCCGCTCCAATTCCGGCGCCTCCAATCCCTGCGTCGCCAACCCCTGCGCCTCCAACCCCGGCGTCGCCAACCCCGGCCGCTCCAACCCCGGCCGCTCCAATCCCTGCGCCTCCAACCCCAGCGTCACCGACGCCAGCACCAGCAGCGCGTCGTGAACCTGTAGCCGATCCGTCGGGAGCTGAACGCCCGACCTTCGAACAGGTGGCGCACAAGTACCAACAACTCGGTGCAGCAATCACCGAGCAGATCCAGCGACGGGTCGTGGGCCAAGACGAGGTCGTGAACGATGTCATCGTCAGCCTGGTCTGCGGTGGCCACGTGCTGCTCGAAGGCGTTCCTGGCCTGGGCAAGACAGAGCTGCTCAAGTCACTGGCAGAGTCGATCAGTGCTTCGTTCTCACGTATTCAGTTCACGCCTGACTTGATGCCAGCCGACGTTGTTGGTACCGAGATGATCAACGTCGATGCCGACGGGAAACGAGACTTCCGCTTCCGAGAAGGACCCGTTTTCGCCAATCTGCTGCTCGCCGACGAAATCAACCGAGCGACGCCCAAAACCCAGTCGTCACTCCTCGAAGCAATGCAGGAGCGTCAAGTGACCGTTGGAGGTGTCACCCGAGCGCTGCCCGATCCCTTCATGGTCATGGCAACACAGAACCCCATCGAACTCGAAGGCACCTATCCGCTGCCCGAAGCCCAGCTCGACCGATTCTTCGCCAAGGTATTGGTGCAATCGCCCTCGCCCGAGGTGCTGTCGGCAATTCTGCAACGCACGACCGGAACCCACACCGCGACAATTGAACCGGTCTGCGAGCCTGCCGACCTTCGGTGGTTGATCGACATCACGCGGCAGGTGCCGATCGCCAAGCATCTGATCGACTACGTGTCGCAACTGATAACCGCCACCCACCCGCAGTCACCACATGCGCCCGAAAGCGTACGCCGCTACGTGCGGGCCGGAGCTTCGCCCCGCGGCGGCCAGGCCATGATCCTTGCGTCGAAGGCACATGCATTGTTCGCCGGTCGGCCCCACGTGAACGGCGCCGATATCGCCCGGTCGGCGCGCGCCGCGCTTCGCCACCGAGTGCTGTTGGGCTACGAAGCGACCGCCGACGGGGTCGACACCGATCGCGTCATCGACGAAGTTGTCGCCACCACTGCGGAGCCCGGCCAACAGCAACGACCGCTCGCAGGATGATCTCGGCTGCGGCATTGCGCAGGCTCGAGAGCTTGCAGCTCACCACGCGCCGCCGTCTTACCGGGTTGGTGTCGGGCGAGCATCGCTCGAATCGGCAGGGCAACTCGCTCGACTTCATGGATTTTCGGGACTATCAACCCGGCGACGATGTTCGGCGGATCGACACCCATCACCTCGCTCGCCACGACGAACTCAGAATCAAGTTGTTCGAGTCCGACGACGAAGTCGCCGTGCGCATAGTCCTCGACACTTCGGCGTCGATGGCGGTGCACAACAAACAAGTCGCAGCTTCGAGTGTTGTCGCAGCCCTGGGCGCCGTGGCCATGGCATCGGGCGACTCGGTTTCACTGCACGCGTTCCCCGGTGCTCCGCACCCGCAACGTTTCGTGGGTCGTTCCGGCGTGCCCGCGCTGTTGGCTGCGCTCGATCGTATCGAGTGGGGTGGACCGACGCCTTTCGCCAAGACCGCCCGGGCGCTCTTGAGCCAGCCAGGCCCCGCCGGCATGACCGTGGTGGTCTCCGATCTGCTCACGATCGACTGGCACGAGACCATCACTCGCCTTCCCGCCCGAGGCGCAGACCTGTTGGTCGTGCACGTGGGCGCAGCAGTCGAGGGTGAGCCCGACGTTCTCGGCGATCTGTCGCTGCAAGATGTCGAATCGGGCGAACTCGTGTCGGTCAGCCTGACCGAACAAGACCTGATCGGGTATCGCGCCCGACGAGCACAGTGGGCAACCGACGTGCGCCGGCGATGCCATGACGTGGGCGGTCGCTATCTACCGGTCGATGCCGCCGATGACGTCGAGCAGTTGATGATGCGTTCCTGGCGTGCCGGAGGCGTCGTTCGATGACCCTGCTGACTCCACTCGGTCTGCTGGCTGGGCTGCTTGCCATCCCCGTGCTCGCGCTGCACATTCTTCGGGCGCAACGCGAGCGTCATGCGGTGTCGTCCACGATGTTGTGGCGAGAGCTCGAACAGCCCGTTGCGCCCAGCCGTCCGTGGCAGAAGCTGCGTCCGAGCCTGCCGCTGCTGCTGCAACTGCTGCTGGTGGCACTGCTTGCAATCGCCCTGGCGCAGCCGGCGCGGGTCGCTGCGGCTGCCCTGTCGGATCACACGGTGTTCATCGTGGATACGTCGGCATCCATGCTGGCAACCGACGGTGATCCCGATCGTGTCGAGCTCGCCAAGCAGCGGGTCGAAGAGCTTCTCGCCGATCTTCCGACCGACGGTTCGGCCAGCCTGGTCGTGGCATCGGGTGAACCCGAGCTACTCATCGTCGACAGCACCGATCGCGCCGCCATCGAACGCGAGCTCGACCGCATTCGCCCCACGGCCGGCGTTGCTGACTTCGCCAGCGCCTTCACCTTGGCCGAGGCCGCAGTTTCGCCGACGCGAGAAACCGGGTGGGTGCTGGTGTCCGACGGCGGGGTCAGCGACGACGATCAACGACTCGCTCCCATCGGCACTCGCTTCGAGTCCATCGGCGAGGCCGATGTCAACCGTGCCATCACCTCGCTGGCCGCAGTCGTACAAGACGGCGAACTCGCTGCGCTGGTCACCATGGTCAACACCGGGGGCCCAGCTTCGACACAGGAACTACGAGTCGACGTCGACGGCGCAACCGTTGGCCGACGCACGGTTGAACTCGCTCCCGGCGAAACCGTCGAGGTCAGCGTGCCCATTCCGCCCGGCTCGCGAGTCGAGGCCTTTCTCGATGGCCCGGATCTGCTGCTCAACGACAACCAACGCTCGGCGCTGGTGCCGCTGGCCACGGATCTGCGTGTCCGAGTTGCCAGCGACGACCCCGACGGCTCGTTCTTCGTCGAAGAGGTACTCGAAGCACTTGGCGCCGAGCTCGTTCTGGCTGGTCAAGACGCTGATCTGATCGTGTACGACGGCGTCGCGGTTCCCGCCGAACCCGAGGCACCGTTCATCTCGATCGCGTCGCCGGTTCCCCCGGCCGGAATCACCGTGCTCGGATCGCTCGACCGGCCCATCCCCACCTTCGTCGCCGACGATGTCGTGCTTCGCGACGTCGACGTGACTCGCACCGCTATCGCCCGCTCCCAGGCCCTCGACGTTGCTTCGGCCAAGGTGCTGATCGCAGGTGCCGAAGGTGAGCCGTTGCTGCTGCGCGGTCGCGTCGGGCAGGTGCGCTGGTATCACGTGGCGTTCGAGCTCGAAGCTTCGAATCTGCCGGTCGAAGTCGCCTACCCCATCCTGTTCTCGCGCATGGTCAGCGACCTGACCATAAGCGACGAAGTGCCGGCATCGGCCGTGGTAGGTACCCGTCTGCCCCGGTTGCTGAGCGATTCCGTGGTGACAAATCCACGCGGACTATCCACCACGGTTTCGGCCGGTGGGTCCATGCCGGTACTCGACACCCAAGGCTTCTGGACCGTCGAATCCGACGAGGGAGAGTTGCGCCCGGTCGCCGTCGTGTTCCCGGCACGTGAATCTCGGTTGGCCGTGCCCGCCAGTCTCGACGTCATCGCTGCTGCGGCTGCGTCGGTCAACGACGCTGCGCCCGCCGCAGGTGACGGCACTGGAACGGTGACCCGGCCGTTGACCACCTGGATCATCATTGCTGCACTCATCGTTCTGCTCGCTGAGCTGATCGTCAGTTGGCGCCGAGTCGCAGTGCCGCAACGCCAGCTCTACATCGCACGAGCGACCCGCATCGCGATTCTTGCGTGCCTCATCGGTGCGCTGTTGCAGGTGCAGTGGACCCGGCCGAACAGCACCGTGCGCGCGGTGGTCGTGCTCGATGTATCGGATTCACTCGGGGCAACCGGCACCGCAGACGCCCAACGATTCGCCGCCGAGATGCTCGATGGCGTCGACGCCGACGATATTGCCATCGTCGAAGTCGGCAGCACCGTTCGGGTGACGAAGCCGTTCGATACGGGCACGAACCGAGTCAGCGAGCCGCCCGCGGGCGACGGTACCGATCTGGCTCGAGGCATACGACTGGCCGCTTCGCTACTCGACGGATCCACAAGAGAGCGAATCGTGGTGGTGTCCGATGGCCTCAACACCACCGGAGACGTAGGCATCGAGGTCGATCGCCTGGCCGAGCTGGGTGTGCAGCTCGA
>ENA-ORXM01002688-ORXM01002688.1-marine-metagenome-genome-assembly--contig:-NODE-2688-length-19819-cov-8.071523_pt1 | contig 19819 bp, 19 predicted proteins | sample MGYA00237867_ERZ511480 | MGnify/ENA primary metagenome ERZ511480 (study PRJEB26309, sample SAMN06266103) | marine metagenome | isolation source: Algal blade | place: United Kingdom:Sidmouth, United...
GCAGCTTTCAAAGATAGTTCAGAAACATTAGAGATTAAGCCAGCCTATGCACAATGGGAATTAGGAGCATCTGCTCCAAATTGTGCTTCTGGAAACCCAGATGATTGTAGATATTGGTGTTACAAAGGGTACCCAGCAGAATTTACTACAATTGAAACAGAAGTATTAGAAAAAGATGCTGCTTTTACTAAAACACCAATAGGATCTAAAGAAGACAAGTATATAAAAACAGTTCTTTTATCCCCAGCAAGAGTAGAAGAGGAAATTATTCCTGCAAAGTACAAGGATATTACAAAAACAGTTTTAGATAAAGATGCTTATGTAGTTGAAGATATTGTTCCTGCAGTTACAAAAACTATCACAAGAGAAGTATTAAAACAAAAAGGAGGATTAACAACTTGGAAAGAGGTTGAGTGTTCATTAATAGAATACCAGGCATTACCAATTAGCTGGAACTTAGGAAGTGCAACATTAACTACTGCCGCTAAAACATTAATAGATACTCGTTTAATGCCAGTATTAAAACAAAATCCTGGTGTTAAAATAGAATTAGCATCTCATACAGATTCTAGAGGTGGAGCAAGTTCAAACCAAACCTTATCAGAAAGAAGAGCACAAGCGGTTGCGGGTTACCTAAAAACAAAAGGAATTAACTCTAGTTTATTAGTAGCTAACGGTTACGGAGAAACTAAATTAAAGAATAGATGTAAGGATGGTGTTTCTTGTACAGAAAGAGAGCACGCTGCTAATAGAAGAACTGAGTTTAGACTAATTAATTAAAATAAAATCTCTTTATTTAATCTAGAGAGACGTTTTAATACAATATTCCTGTATGACAGGAATATGACACATAAAATCAAAAAAATATCAACATAAGTAGGTTATGGGGTGTTAAATTTTGTTTGTGTTCCCCTAAGGGCATTTTGAGAGCAATCTCTAAGTGTCCTTTTTTATTTCTAAAAAACTAATAATTAGAGACCGTTGCAAGGGGATTAGTTTTTAGATGGTATTTGTGATATCCTATTTCGGAAAATCAGGCAGCTTTTTTTCATGTAAATCAATATTTTTTTAGATTTGCACCCTATTATTCACGTTTTAAAAGAACATTATACAAAAGGGGAAAAGTGCTGTAAGCAAACCTTCTTATAGCGGTTTTTATTATTTAAAATGTGTCTTTTGCAAAGTTGGCATGGCTTAAGTGATTATGAGGTAGAGGACCGATTGAACGATAGCCTCTCATTCAGTTATTTCTGTGGGATGCATATAGATGAAGTTTCTCCAGACCATAGTATCTTAAGTAGATTTAGAAGCGCCCTTACCAAAACCAAAACCTTTGAGAAGTTATTTGGTTCAATCAATTCACAACTAGAAGCTCATAATATCATTGTTAAAACAGGACTCGTAGTGGATGCTAGTGTTATAGATACCGCCACTTCGCCCAAAAGGAAAGACCAATTATAAAGTGACCCAAAATCATACAGGAAAAGAGGTTTTAGTTACAAAAGAGTATGGCTATAGTGTAGACAAAGATGGCACTTGGCTAAAGAAAAGAAGGAAATATCATTTTGGATTTAAAAAGTATCATGTGACAGATGACGAAGGACTTGTTTTAGGGGTTTAACAACCACAGCTAGTAATACGATTTGTCATTAATTATTTTGCATAAAAAGCATTTAAGTAGTGATAATTGCTAACAATAGATTTAATAGTATTCGCCTCCATTTCAGAAACAAACTCAGATAGCCAATCCTTGATTTGCTCTAAGTCTTTGAAGTATCTATCCTTTATATACTTCCATATTTGTTCACAAGGATTTAGTTCTGGAGTATAAGAGGTATATTTAGTAAATAAATATTTTGGAATTTTTATATTTTTAGTAGCATGAAACCTTGCATTATCAATCACTACAATTTTATATTCTGTAGGTCTATACACAGCTAATTGATTTAGATAAATTTCAAAAGCCTTCGCAGTTACACTTTTTATTTCACAAACCATAGCATCTCCATCAATAGGAGAATAACTTCCATAGAGATAATTATTTTTAAATTCTTGCTTAAAATCTGCAATTGGAGCTACACCTTTTGCAGTAATCATACTTCCAATATGAGTGATTAAACCAAATCTTGCTTCATCTTGAAAATAAAGATTCATTGTTGGATAATTATTTTTATTAAGACTAATTCTTATTTGATTTAAGCATTAGGGACGTTTTAAAAAATCAGTCTTCGCTTGTTCAGATTTTTTAATGTGAGACTTTCTTAGACGTTTAATTTTTGAACCAAAAAAATCTATCATATAAAATCTAAAAGTATTATAATTTATATGCACTCCGTAAGTTGCTTCTACCTAATGCTGAGCAGAAACGTAACTTAAAAACCTTCTTTTGGATTATTTAAAACGCTCTGCAAGACCTTGTGAATCTCTTTTCCAATTTTTCGAGTTCGCTGTTGCTTTTGCTTCACCGGAATAAGCATTTTTGAGATTCCATAATCTTTCAACCAAATTTCAATACTACGAACGCTATAACCTAAAAATGAAGCTAGTTCACTACGTGTTGTAAAATGATTGGTTTTTATATAAATTAATGATTGAATACGAATGACATTCTTTGGATTGCTGACGCAGTAAAGAACTTACCTCTGAGAGTTCTTCCGTAACTATTAAAGTTGATTGTTTTGGCACATATAAATACACGAAATATTTATTTAAAAAAAGTATAAGAATGAGATTACTAATTTAGAAGAAGTACTTGAAACAGTAAACGTAGCATTCCCCAAAGGTATTCCTTTAAAAGCGGACAAAAAAACAATCTCAAAATGGGCTACGGAAAATTATTTCATTTTGTAACGGTCTTGGAATGTTTGCTTTTTCGGCAAACCCTAAGTATCCCTTAGTTTACAGCAATAGATTTTGTAGAGATTAGATTAAAAGAACCGTCTTTATTTAATAAATGAAAACAGCCAGAAGTCTCTTTAGTTCCTAAACTTAAATCGTTGTATTTCTTTTTCTTTTGCGCCATCAAATTTCTTTTTTACTAGATAATAGAGATTTAAATACTCTAAGGTTTGCCTCGAGGTAGTTTACTGGAAATGCCAATCTATTATTCCACGTTTTTTGAGTGACAATATAACTTGTGATTGGCTATTAAAAACAAATTAATTCCCCCAAATACGCTCCCACAATAAAGAAAGTATTTTTTCTACATCTTCTTTATACTTTGGCTGCTCTTCTACAGTTACACCTTCTTTGCCTGCTATTATTTTATAACTGAAAGCAAACCTATCTTCATTGGGGTCTAAACTCATTAACCCAAAACGCAAGTCGTTAAAATATAGTTCTCCTTTCTTTTCCTCAATCACATACCAATCTTGCGTTATTTTTATTAAACGTTTTATTTTATCTTCTTTAGACAAGCTTCCTAATAATTCATGATTTTTAGGAAAAGAAGTAAACCGTATGGGTTTGGTATCAAAAAGAGAATATTCTCCCATTAAATAGTTGTCTTCTTGCTCTATAATTGCAGCCCATAAAATAGTATTGAAAGGCGATGGTCTGTTTGATATTCGCTCATAGCTCATACCTTGTTTTTCCAAATTACTCTTAAATTTATAATAGGAAACTCCTTTTAAAGCAAGCGTAAGTAATAAGTAACCACTACTTAATAACAAACCAATAGTATTGTATTTTTTTCTACGTGTTGATGTCCTTTTTTGTCTCATCGCAAGAATTAAACAAACAAGAAAAGGAAGTGTGTACAATGGGTCTACTACAAATATGTTTTTATAGGCCAAACGCATATCCAAAGGCCAAAACAATTGTGTTCCCCATGTGGTATGTGCATCTAATAAAGGATGCGTAAATAAACCCCAAAACATAAGCCAAGACCAACCTTTCCAAGTAGCTTCTTGTTTCTTTTCTATCTTAGAAATAAGAAATCCAAAAATGGGTGCAAAGAGCACACTAAAGAATATGGAATGACTAAAACCTCTATGCCATTCTGTAGCTGTAATAGGGTCTGTAAAAAAACTAGTAAAAATATCTAAATCTGGAATTGTACCTGCAATAGCTCCATAAAGCATTGCTTTATTACCTACTTTTTTTCCTAAAACAGCTTCGCCTACTGCTGCTCCTAAAACTATCTGTGTAAGTGAATCCATGTTTTAAATTCCTTTTATATTAAAAACAACTAGCTACTATTCTTATCTAAAATCCTTTAATACTGTTATCCTTAAAAATTAATATACTATTGAACAGTCTGGGAGCTTTTCTTTTAAAATATTTTTTTCAATATCAGATATTGGATTTCCTGTAAGGATAAGGCTTCTCAATCGTTTTAAGCTTTTAACTTTTTCTGAAAGAGATGTAATATTATTATGCGATAAATTTAAAATAACCAAATTTGTTAAATTTTGCATTGTACTTGGCAAGTCTTGAATTTGATTATTATGTAAATCTAACCTTCTTAAAGCACTGAGTTCTCCTAGTGATTCTGGCAACGAAATAAGCTGATTGTTATTTATCTGAAGTGTTAGTATACGCTCTAAAGCTCCAATTGACTTAGGAATAGATTTTAATTGATTATGGCTTACATCTAATCTCATTAATTTTCTTAATCTTCCTATAGTGTAAGGTAATGAAGTAAGCTGATTGTTCTTTACATCTAAAAACTCTAACTTTGTTAAATTACCCATAAAATCTGGTAAAAAAGTAAATTTATTTTTACTTAAATTAAGGCGAGACATGCTTATTAAACTACCAAAACCTTGAGGTAGTGAACTTAATTCATTCTCATCTAATTGAAGCTCAAATAAAGTCTTTAATTCTCCAATATTACTGGGAAGTTTCTCTATTTTGTTAAAACTTAAATCCAACGATTTTAATCCTTTTAAATCTGAAATACTTTCGGGTATAACAGTTAGTTGGTTGCTATTTACCACTAACCTGTCTAAAAACAATAATTCTGATTTAAAATCTGGAAAATCCGTAAACTTATTTGCTACAAGAAATAAAGCTTGTAGATTTTTTAAATTTGAAAAACTCGCTGGCAAGCTATTAAAATTGTTATCTGTAAGATCCAAAAAAGTTATATTCTCTAATTCTCCTATTGTTTCTGGAATCGCAGTTAAATTTGTCCCCCGCATCCTAAGAATATAGACCTTTTTTGGTGTTTTTAATGCCTGCTCTAGAGAGTTATACTCTATTTCCATATCATTTACCTCTACTTCCAGTGAAGTAGACTCTATTTCTATTTCCTGAGCCTTTAAGTTTATACTCCAACTAAGTATTAATAATAAAATAAAAATTTTATTCATGTTTAATTGTTTACAATATAATTTATTTAAAAAACTAATGAGAAACTGCTTCCATAACTGCACCAAATATAAGATACATTGCAATGAGTGAAATACACAAAATCATTAAAATAATGAATAATTTAATTAGCATTTTTTTTGACTTTCTATGCTCATAAATTTTATATCCCAAAAGAAAAATTAACGCTATTAATAATAGTGGTATACCAATAAATAAAAAATCTCTAAATACATATACATCAATTATGTGTACTGAAACACCTATAACTATAAACAATAAAGAAATTGCTATTAAAATTTTAATACACCCATATATAAGCTTGCTTATTTTCATGAAATATTGACTCTATATATTCTTAACTAGTCTAAAAATACTGTTTTCAAACATTTTATAACACCTATAACACAAAAATACACCTAGTGTAAACACTAAGCCTCTTTTTAAGAAATTTAAGATGAAATTAGCCTATAAAAATTTTAAGGTGAAAGTAAAATTATAAGTTTTTGATGGAATACTATGCTCTGGTCTCGGTGCAGCTTTTAAACTCCACGTATTATAACCTCCTACTCCTTGTTGTTTGTAATCTATATTTAATGTAACCCCATCTATAGGTTTTAATTCACAAGTATATATAGCATCATCTAAGTTTTTAGCTGTGTAAGGATACGCACTAAACTCAAAAGGAGCACCTTCTACCTCTATAGATGAAGTTCCGCTTTCTAATCGTACAAAACGAGTTTCGGTACGGTTCGCATACTCTTGCGGATATACATACGTCTGCGATAAATTTTCTAATCCGCTTTCATATTGTCCAAAAAATGCACTATCGTTACGATCAACATAGTTTTCATAAGGCCCTTTTCCATACCATACAACTTTTTTAAACCCAGCAGAAAGCTGTGTTTGCAAACCTATTCTAGGAATGTTTTCTAAAGTAGTTGGTGCCTTAAAAGTATTTTCTATAGTAATACTTTCGTCTTTTGCAATTGTATAACTTAAAGTGTAAAAAACTTCTTTGCCGCCTAATTTATATTTGCTAATCACTTTATATCCTCCATTTTCTTCTAAATAATTAAAACTTATTAACTCTTGCTTATTTGTTGCTTTCTTCCAAAAATTAATATTTTCCTTACGTTGAATAACCGCTTGATCATTATCTGTAACTGCACGCCAGAAGTTTGGTTTTATTGGAGCGTTTATAATTGTTTCTCCATTTTTAACTAGACCTTCTAGGTAACCTGTTTGTTTATTAAAAACAACTTCAAAATCTTTTCCTTCAATAGTCAATTTAGCACCTGTATTTTTATCTAACAATGAGGTTTCTTTAGTGTTTACAGCCGCAAATGATAGTTTTTTTGGTGTTTGTAACAGAAATTGTTCCGATGCCACAATATATCCTTTTTCTGCCCATGCTGTTTGTTTTTGCTCTTTGGCGTACACATTTAGAAAATACTCTTTGTTGCTTTTAGTTTTATAGGTAGGTACTTTTACCGTGATTGTTTTTTGTGGCTTTATAGCAGCTACATCTAAGGCTCCTTTTTTAACTACTATTCCGTTTTCTATAATTTCATATGCAAAATCATAATTAATGCTATTTGTAAATGCTAGTCTGTTTTTTAATGTAAAGCTATTTAATTTTGCATCAAATTTTAAAAACTGGAAAGGCTGAAAAACATATTTACACTCATACATTACAGGTTTTACTGTTTGGTCTGAGTTAATAATTCCATTTAAGCAAAAATTACTATCATGGTATTGTTCTCCAAAATAACCACCATAAGCATATTGCTCACAACTATCTTTAGTCTTTACTAAAATTCCTTGATCCATCCAATCCCAAATAAAACCTCCTGCTATACGTGGGTGGGTGTGTATAACATCCCAAAATAATTTTAAACCACCATTAGAATTTCCCATGGCATGAGAATACTCACAAGTAATAACCATTTTTTCTCCTGGCTGCGTTTCATCCATTGCCACTAGTTCTTCAACGCTAGGATACATGCGAGAGATCATATCTGTAAAATCGAACGGATCTTGTGGCGTTTCTGTAGTTTGTGGAGAATTTGTTCCTCCATAAGACTCTGCTCCTTCATAATGAATTAAACGCTCTGGGTCGTTCCATTTTAAATAGCCTGCCATAGCAGAGTGGTTAGATCCTACTCCAGATTCATTTCCTAAAGACCAAGAAAAAATAGATGGGTGGTTTTTATCCCTTTGGTACATGCGAATAGCTCGATCAAGAAAAGCCTGTGTCCATTCATGATTATTAGCTAATTCGCCTCCTGAGCCTCTTGTGCCGTGGGTTTCTAGATTTGCCTCATCCATCACATAAATACCATATGCATCACACAGCTCATAAAATTCTGGGTTATTAGGGTAATGGCTGCAACGTACTGCGTTAAAATTATACGCCTTTAACAACATAATATCCTTCTTCATATCTTCATAACTAACTGTTTTACCAGTTTTTGCATTGTGATCATGACGATTTACACCATATAACTTAACAGGTTTGCCATTTACTGAAAAAACACCCTTTTTTTTCTCATAACTTCTAAAACCAACCTTAGTTGATTTATATTCTAAAACAGTACCCTTTTTATCTTCTAAACTTAATACTAAGGTGTATAAATTAGGTGCTTCTGCCGACCATTTTTTTGGATTCTCTACTGTAATATTAAATACATCATATTTAGGATGCCAACGCTGACCGTAAGGCAAATTAAAGACTTTATTGGCTTCCATTTTTTCACTTGCAATTGACTTGTCTCCATCTAACAGCTTAGCGATGACTATATAATCCTTGGATGACACGTCTTTTTCAAAATGCAATTTTGGACTAATTTTTAAGGTTGCATTTTTATAATTTTCGTCTAATACAGTTTCTACTTTAAAATCTGAAATATTTGCTTTAGGTTCTGCCAAAAGCAACACTTCTCTATGAATTCCAGATAAATCCCAGTGATCCTGAGCTTCTAAATAAGAACCATCACTCCATCTAAGCACTTTTAAAATAACCGTGTTTTTTCCTTTTTTAAGATATGGGCTAATATTAAATTCGGCTGGGGTTCTACTTCCTTGACTGTAGCCTACTTTTTTTCCATTAATCCATACATAAAAAGCAGATGTTACACCTCCAAAATGAATACGCACATTTAAATCTTCCCAAGATTCTGGTATTTCAAATTCTTTTTTATAGATTCCTACTGGATTTTTAGTGGGTGAAATCATGGGCCAATCTTGGTGCCCCCATGAGTGTTTTTGATTAGTATATATACGCTGCCCATATCCTTGCATTTCCCAATTCATAGGAACTTTTATAGTATTCCAATCCTTAAAACTAGTGTTTAAAAAATTTACTGGAGCTTCTTCTATACTGTTAGAAAAATTAAACATCCAATCTCCGTTTAAACTTTTTACTCTATTACTTTTAGTTTTATCACTAACTATAGCATCTTCCTCATTTATAAAAGAATACATAGTAGCTCTAGGTGGCAATTTATTAATACTTATTACCGCTGGGTTTTCCCAATCGTTTTTTTGTTGTGCATTAATTTTTACAATACATAAGAATCCTAAGATTCCAAACAAGATTTTATATTTCATAATTATTAAAATATTTTTTCAGTATAGAAAGATACTGCTTTTGGTATTTTCATAGAAAACCACAACTACTTTTCTTATGGTATTACCCATATGGCTCACAATTTTAAACATACATTATACGCTGCTAAGCAGATTATAAAACAAATAAGCTGAAAGTATTTTTATTACTCTACAATCTTCATCTTCTTTAATAAGAAGGAGGCATTCATGTTTTTACAAATTCCGTTTTTAAACTTGTAGTCAAAATGAAGTTCATCATCTATGATTTCGGCATCAAAATAATGATTTTTTACTTGTGGTAGCTCATCTACTATTTCGCATAAGCTTAAATCGTGGGTAGCAATAATTCCTGTAGATTTAGACTTCACCAATTTTTCTACAAACTTGCGAGAACCTATTGCTTTATCTGTACTGTTGGTTCCTTTTAAAATTTCATCTAAAACAATAAAATATTTATCTTTTAGGATTTCATCTACCACAAACTTTAATCGCTTTAATTCTGAAAAGAAATAGGATTCATCATCTGTTAATGAATCTGCAGTACGCATACTTGTAATTAATTTTATTGGCGAATAACTTACTTTTTTTGCGCAGACAGGAAGTCCTACGTTTGCCATTACAATTTGCAAAGAAACTGTTCTTAAGAAGGTGCTTTTCCCAGCCATATTGGCTCCTGTTATAATAAAAAACTGCTCTTTCCCTACTTCTAAATCATTTAAAATACTCTTTTTAGAATCTAATAATGGATGCCCTGCGCCTTCAGATTTTAATATAGTTTCATTGGTAGAAATTTCTGGGAAGTTGTAAGAGGGATGGTTAAAACTGAAATTTCCTAAACTATTATAACCATCAAAAAAAGCAATTGTTTTAAACCATTGCTCTACGGAGCTACCGTTGTTTTGAACCCACTTTTCTATCTTATAACACTGCTTTAAATCCCACAACAAGAAGCCATTTGCAAAAAAACCAAAAAGCATATTATTACGCTGGTCCAATGCCGATAAAATTTTAGAAAACTCCTTTAATACTGTTGATGTTTTTTTTTCGCCTGATAATATATATGCCTTTTGTTCCTGAAGTAAGGTTGATGAAAATTCTATTTTTTCTATCTCTAAAATTAATTTTTGATATTGATGAAAAGTAGTTTGTATTTGCCCGGCATGTGCCGATAAGGTATTTATTTTTTTAAAATAAATACCTGTAATTCCTAATCCCACTAAAAACCAAACAAGTAATGCAATTCCTGGAATTATATTAAAATAATACAACGCCATTAATACACCTGATAACAACGAAAATACAATTGGTAGTAATTTCATTATTCCTGGTATAAAAAACGTATAGTTTTCCAACCATTTAATAATTGATTTATATGAAATCTCCGTTTTTACCAATGTAGCTATTGCAGAAAACTCTTGTCTCCAAGCTATTTTTTCTGCCAATTCTTTTATCGCTTCTTGCTTTTTAGGAATCCCATCAATACTATTCGCTGTAAAAATCCCAGCCAACGTATCACTTCCTTGCTGTAATGCTGTTCTATTACAATATTGATAAAATGATGCTTTACCAAATAAATCTATATCCTGACTATAATAATGACTAGCATCTTTAAAATTGTCACCTTTAGGTAGGTGGTAAAACTTTCTTTGAAGTACGTCTACTTCTGTTTCATTTATTTTAATTAGCGCTAACAGTTTATCTCTTTTGTATTGTAAATCTGAATGCCTAGACACCAAAAAAAGAAATAAAATTATGGTTCCTAACACCAATGCTAAAACTAACTTTGTATTTCCAATAACTAAATACAAGCCAATAGCTGCCAAGACAAAAATGCTTAGGCGTAACATACTAGACACAAACAACTGTTTTTTTACGGTTGATAGTTTTGTTTTGTATGTTGTAATCTGATTGTTATAATGCGTAAAAAGGTGATTCATGTATGTTATCTAATATGTATATTAAAAAGTGTAATTTGTTACTACAGACTGTCTAATTCTGTTTTCGCTTTTTTTGTTAAACCTATGACTACTAAATCATATGAATGATCTACTAATTCTTTTATAGTTTCTGGTGCAATTGTATTTTCTAATAAAATGGTATTCCAATGTTTTTTATTCATATGGTAACCAGGAATAATAATACCATCATAGGTTTCTCGTAGTTCTATTGCTTTTTCTTGGTTGCATTTAAGATTGGCTTGTGCTGGATACCTGTTTAAGGAAGTTAGGGCAAACATTTTCCCCATTACCTTAAACACCAGTGTATGCTCATCAAAAGGAAGCGCTTCTGTTGCTCCTTTTTTAGCAATGCAATAATTTCTAAATTCTTCTATATTCATTCCCTACAATTTTCACTTCGACTATACTTAGTGACCTAAATTTTTTAGGTTGTTGAGCGTGGTTTAAACAATTAATTTACCCCTTTGAACCACATACAATAAACTTTTCCATAGGCTACTAGATTCTCTTATAGACTTTAAATGAGCTTCTTCTTTTGACTATAACTAATTGTTACTGTTAATATAAAAGTAAAAATACAAACGACCTTTTTCATTTACTTATTTTTCTAATAATTTTTGTTCTTTATTTATTATTTCTAATGCCTTATAATCTACTTTCCAACCTATTGTTTCTACAATTTTTTCTATTACCAAAATAGTTTCCATTGCCTCTCTTTTTGCTGTATCAAACAATCCACTTTCGGGTACTTTTTCTACGATATGCTCTTTTGCTTCTTGGTTTAGAAGCGTAAGATCGTTGGGTGAGAAAGAATTAAAAAGTCCGATTTTAATATCATAAAATTTTAAATCGGGTGCTATAGAAAGTATTTCAGGCTCTGGAAAACTAGTTAGTATTATTTTCTTGTTTTTAGCATCTGTTTTTATAACAACCTTTTTTAAATCGTAGCCTATATGCACTTTTGCATTTATAACAATCAATGCTTTTTTAGTACTACTTACCAAGCTCATAAAGCGCTCCTTGGTATTTTCATACTTATATATTTCTGCAAAATCGCCTTCTACAGAAATTAATTTACAAACACTTTTTACTTTATCCAACAATACAATAGATTGATGTTCCGCAAGCTCTTTACGTTGTTTTTTTCTAAAAAAAGAAAAAAACCAATACATACCTATTGCTCCTAAAATAAAACCTAGAAAAGCTTCCATTATATTATCTAATTATTTCCTATTTCTCCTAAATGAGTATACTTAAAACCTTTTTCATACTTTAAACCATACCCTATTACCCTATCAAAAGCAGCATGAGAGAATAGTATAATTCCCATTAATTGCACTAAAGGTAAGGAAAGATAAATGCCCAAAAAATAAATTAGTATTGCCAATCCTTTATGATGAAAAATATTATAAGATATTGCTCCTACTTTATTTTCAAAAAGGTATCCAAGCATTCCTATATCTGGCGCTAATATGAGCACCAAAAACCACCACCATTCATAATTAAGTAAGCTAAACAGGTAAAACCCTAAAGCCAATTGCATTACTTCTTCTAATTTTAACGTAGTTTTCATTCTTCCTCTATTTTATACAAAACGGGTCTGCTTGGACTTGCGTCATTCTCAAAAGGCGCTACTTGTAAGTTTAAATAATAAGTGCCATCTACAATCGAATTTGGAACATAAATAAACTCTGTAATGGTAGCATTAAATCTAATTTCTCCTTCAAAATTCCAAAATGCTTTGTGTGCTAATAAGGCACCAGCATCTTTTTCTTTATCTACAGACGGTAAGTCTATTAATAAATGTTCTACTCCTTTTTCCACTATAAAATTAGCTGCTTCTTCTAATAAATAAGGCGGATTGGTGTGTGAATATTGTTGTGATAATTTTTCTTTAAGATTAGGCAGTGTACGTATCACTAAAGCTTTCGGCATTTTACCTTTCAAAGCATACTCTAATTGCTTTTTAGAAACCACATAATCTTCTTGGTATTTTTCTGGAGCTATAGTTACTACTTCTGCCAAAAAGAAAAACTGCGTAAGTTTTTTATTTATAGAATGAAATTCTTTAGTAATATGCCCCACACACTCGGTATGTGTACCATGCGCATGCGGATTAAAATAAATGTCATTAAAATTAGTAGATGCCCCTTCTGATACTTTTCCAACAAAATCACCATCTGTATGCGGGGTTATTTTTGGGTGGCCAATATACCATGCGTTTGCGTTGGATGCATTTCCTTGCAATGGAATGGATATGTCTAAAGGGTTAGATAAATCTATGGTATGGTTTTTAATTTTTGCTTTCATATTTTTAAAATTTAAAAAATGATGCTCGTTTGCAACTTAACATCTCATAAACAACAGTCAAAGATTACTCCATGTTAATTAGAAACAAGTCACTAGCAATTCCGTCACTTAAAAATTTTCCTTCTGGAGTTACCAACAATATGTCGTCATCAATATACAATAATTGTTCCTTTATTTTTTGCTCCGCTTGTTGCATCAAATACAAATAATATTGTTTTCCAAACTCTTCCTTAATCCTAATTAAAGATACTCCCCATATGGTTCGTAGCCCCGTCATTACATATTCGTTATACCTATCTTTTTTAGAAAGCACTTCTGTTTCCATAGGCAATTCTCCTTCGCTAATTGTTTTTATATATTTTGGATTGTTATTTATATTCCACCCTCTTCTAATTCCGTCATAAGAATGTGCTGAAGGCCCTATGCCTATATATTTTTTCCCTTGCCAATACGCTGTATTATTTTTTGAAAAATACCCTGGTTTTCCAAAATTTGAAATCTCATAACAACTAAAACTTTCCTTTACTAATACTTGGTTTAATATTGCATATTGTTCGTGTGCCAAAGTATCGTTAAGAGGGGCTATTTTACCTGAGTCTATAAATTTTTTTAAAGCTGTTTTTGGCTCTACCGTTAAAGCGTAGCTAGAAATATGAGGTACATTAAAAGACAATGCCTTTTCAATATTTTGCAACCACCTTTCGTTACTCATATTGGGAATTCCGTATATTAAATCAATAGAAATATTATCAAAATAATGCGTTGCCGCTTCCAAAGAATTTATTGCTTCCATAGAAGAATGCGCTCTATTCATTAGTTTTAAATCTTCGTCAAAAAAAGACTGAATCCCTATGCTTAATCTATTTATTGGCGATGCTGCTAATTGTTTTATTTTCCGAATTGATAAATCGTCTGGATTGGCCTCTAAGGTTATTTCTGGTGTATCAACAACTTTGTAATTATTAGTTACTGCAGTTATAATTTGATGTATTTCTGCTGTTTCTAGAACGGATGGTGTTCCGCCTCCAAAATAAATTGTAGCAACGGCATCGCCTTTAAATTCATCTTTTCGCAGCAATAATTCTTCACACAAAGCCGTAACCATAGCTTCTTTCTTTCCCATGCTGGTAGAAAAATGAAAGTCACAATAATGACATGCTTGTTTGCAAAAAGGGATATGAATGTAGATTCCGCTCATTTAAAATACAATTAACAGTGAACAATCAAATATAATTGTCAATAAAAAAATTTAATTATTGTTTACTTAGTCTTGTCCTTGTTGTTTTTAATATTGAAAGAATAATTTTAGATACTTCATCAGCATCAACGAGTAAACTATTTGCCCGATTTAAATTTATATGATTCGAATTTTTTGATAAATTAAACCAATATTTTGTTTTTTAAATTCTCTTTATATACTATAGCTATTTTTGAAGCAAAATCATATAATTTTTTAGATAAAGGATTATCTCTCATTATAAATTTTTTATTAATTATTGATAACCGTTAATTGACTTTCTTTGGATTATTTTTCACAAAAGCAGCCCATCCTGTATAACTAGTTCCTACCTCTACCTTTCCCATATTGTAAAAATGGCATACTGCTGCTGCTAAACCATCCGTACTATCTAAATTTTTAGGAAGTGTTTTTAGTCCCAACATTCCTTGTAGCATTTTTGCTACCTGTTCTTTACTGGCATTTCCATTTCCTGTTATTGCCATTTTAATTTTTTTGGGTAAATATTCTGTTATAGGTATTTCTCTAGATAACCCTGCTGCCATAGCCACACCTTGCGCTCTTCCTAATTTTAGCATAGATTGAACGTTCTTTCCAAAAAAGGGAGCTTCTATCGCAATTTCATCTGGGTGGTAGGTATCTATCAACTCTATAGTGCGCTCAAAAATGAGTTTTAATTTCAAATAGTGGTCATCATACTTTTTAAGCATGAGTTCATTCATTTGAAGAAACTCCATCTTCTTATTTACTACTTTTATTAAGCCAAAACCCATTATAGTAGTTCCTGGATCTATTCCTAATATAATTTTTTCGTTTGCCAAAAAAAATAATTTTAGTTTGTGTTTAAAATAATTGGAATTCTAAATTTAGCACTAACCGGAACACCTCTTTTTAGTGCTGGAGATACTTTAGGTAAACCCTTTAAACTAGTACTTATTAAGGCGTTAAACTCTGGCATTTGCGATTTAATATTTTTGCTATTCTCCACCTCTTGTACTGCTATTAACCCTTCTTTGTTTATTATAAAATCTACATAAACAGTGTCATTAACTTCAAAATCCAACACAAAATCAAAATCTTGTAGTGCCATAGAAAAGTGCATTAGTAATACTCTTTCAAAACATTCTTTTTGCTTTTCTTTGGAAACGGTTTCATCACAAGCATCAAATAAAGGATATTCATCTATTTCGTTCCAATTAATATTTTGCATCTCTTGTTCTACGATTTTATTGGTTTTTTCTTCTTTAGATGTTAACCAATTACAAGAACAGAAAAGACACAAACCCATGATTGTTATAAACTTACGCATATGTACTAAATTCTTTTTGGAAAATTACGATTTTTTACGCACCTAACCCTCACTTATTAAGCTATTGAAATTTCTTTTCTACTCTTCTTGCCTTTTTTGATGCCTAAAAAAAAGTCTTGATATGGGAATCAACATTAATCCTGAAAAAATAAAAACTACGAAAGCCGCTTTTAAATTAAAAGCATGTGCCAAATATCCAATTAAAGGTGGCCCTACAAACATTCCTGCAATACCGTAGGTCGTAATTATAGAAATTACCATTGCTGTAGAATACTTTTTTGATGTTCCTGCTAGCGTAAAAGTCATTGGAAAGATAGGTGCTATTCCATACCCTACCATACAAAAACCTATTATTGAAGGCCAGAAATAAGGAAATACTATAGCTATTGTAATTCCTAAGGAAACAAAAATGGCACTTAAAATATAGGTATTTTGCATTCCTATTTTTTCTATTAAATAATCTGAACAGAATCTAGAAAATGTCATAAAGACCATAAATAAAAGATAGCCTACAGTAAAAATTTCTTCTTTTAGTACTTCTCTAAAATAGACTCCACTCCAATCATACATCCCGCCTTCACATATGGCAGCGAGAAAAATAAGCATTCCTAAATAATATATAAACGGATCTGGTTTTCCTATAACTAACTTATTTCCTTTGGTACTACGGTCTTTAGGTAACAAAAATTTATAGGTTGCAATCGCTGTTATTAATGTAAAAACAAACACTATGGTTAAATGCACTTCTATACTTAGTTGTAGCTTTATTAATAGGGAAGAAAAACCAACACCTACAATACCTCCAAAACTCCATAACCCATGAAATGAGCCATTTATTTTTTTGTTGAATTTGTTTTGTAATGTAATGGCTTGTGTGTTCATAGCTATATTTAGAATACGCATACTAAAAGCAAAAAGAGCAATTCCTATAATTAAAACAAATAATGTTTTCGCAAGTCCAATTATAAATAGTGCTAATGAATAGGATATGAAAGAAAATAACAAAGGTATACGGCTATTAAAACGAGAAACCAACCAAGTAGAAATTGGTAGGCCTACTAATGAGCTTACGGGTAATATCATAAGTAAATTCCCTAATTCAGCCTCATTAAAATTAAAGAAAGCTTTTATTGTTGGTATTCTAGATGCCCACGTGGAAAAACAGAACCCTGAAAGAAAAAAAATAGTACTTAATGCTACTCGCTGTTGCTTCTTTATTTTCATTGTAATAAGTAAATGTGCAAATATCTTAAAGCAGCTAATAATAAGCTAAGTTATTTTGCTAATAATAAATTTAAAGAATTGCGAATATTCTGGAAAATATTTTACATAGGTCGTATTGTATAAGTCTGTTTTTAAAATTTCAACTATAATTTACTATTCAAATTTTCACGTTTACTTACAATATTATTATTCCATTCCATAATAATACAAACTCTTTGTAGAGCAGTATCCTTTAGCTGTAATTTCTGGCGCAACTTTACCGGAACGTTTTCCTGAGCAAGTAATAATAGGCATTGAATTTAACACACTCAACTTAGTTGAACATTCTTTTGGAGCAAACTCGCTTTAAAGTAAACCCACAAAATTCTTCATCATATTAGAGAGCCTGTTAATTCTTTAATCAAAGCGAAAAACAAAAAAACGGGCACATCTTAAAAATACGTCTGCCTTTTATATACTGTTTAGTTTTTATATGTTATTAATTTAAAAAAGCACATGGTAGGTTTTCTCCGGATTAGGAAACAAAAGAGGTTCACAGAATTAAAAAGCATAAAAACTGAAATGTAAAAAATAAATTTGGGGTATAAAAAAAGGGACTTTCAAGTCCCTTTTTCATCAATATAATTTATCTTTTTTATTTAGTTTCTAATTTCCAAGTTCTAACCCAATCAATTCTCATTGTGTTTATTGAATTATCTGATAACTCACTTTTTTCAGGAAGACCACCTAACCAGCCATCTGGGCTAGTCCATAAATCAAAAATTATTTCTAAATCTCTTGTCAATTCTCTTCCTGAGTATGTTTTACCATCTAAATGCTCTCCAACTACGATTGCACCAGCTGGCTCACCATCTAAATAAAATTGAGCATTTTTAGCATCTTTCCACCATACACCATAAGTGTGGTATTCTTCATTCCATCCTACATTCTTAAGTGGATTAACATCTGACAAACCACTACGATTAAAATTGCCTTTCTTTCTAACTAATTCTGGTGTTAAATTCTCGTCTGCATGAAAATATTGTGAATTCATTTGTGATGGAAAATTATCTGCGTCGCAACTAACACATGATGGTTTAGAATTATTTTCAATAATATCTATCTCATCTCTGTTATTAATATCTCCGTTATTTAACCAATATGTATTGTATGCAGAAATATGAGCTGTTTTTATTCTAGCCTCTGTATACATAGGATACTTTGTCTCTGCTTTAGAATGAATTCTAGCAGTTTGAAACCATCTTTCATCATCATCAGTCATAGGGTTATTATCATTTACTAATGATCTTTCAGTTGCTTTTATCCATAAATTTCCATCAGTTACTCCTGAATTTGCATTAGAAGTAGACATAAAAACGGGTACACCATAGTTCCATTCAGATTTAAACCATTTTGATGCATCCCATACATCAAATTCATCGGACATACTTTCAAATTTAACCCATTCCTTATCTGTAGGAGTGGTATCATCTATAGAAACAAAAGATGGTAAAGATGGATTTATATTTTCAAAATCTTCAGATGTAAGACCTGTGGGCATTTCTTCTACATCATTAATCGTAATATTTACTGTTGCCGTATCTGTATCTCCGTCAACATCAGTGATTGTATACGTAAAGCTGTCTACTCCATTATAATCTGCATTTGGTATATATTCAAATACACCATCACTAACCTCTGTAACTGTACCATTACTCGCATTAGCTAATAAGCTATAATTGTCATCGTCTCCGCCGTCTTCTCCAATAACATCGTTTGTTGAAACTGTTACTTGGTTAGCTACTCCTGTGGTACTATCCTCTTCAACTGTTAAACTATCATCTTCAGCTACGGGTTTAGTATCTACTACGGGTGTTTCTGGTTCGTCAGGAACAATTGGATCACCACCGTCATCGCCACAGCTAATGAGAAATGAAAATAGAAATAAAAATAGTAGGTTTTTGTTTGGTAAGATTTTTTTTAGCATCATTAAAATTTTTAAATTTAAGTTATAAAATTATTAATTATTTTTAAACTAACACCATTAAATAACTAGACAAAAACTAAACAAAATGTTAATTTTTGATACATATGATTATAAATAGCTTGTTTATTTGTATAACAAATCAAATATTGTGCCTTTTTTTAATTTTTTTCATAAAAATAAAATATGTTGAAGTATACAAATATTAAAAATTTGAGACCGTTGCAAGGGAATTAGTTTTTTTGATAAGACTAAATATGGTTCACTGAAAAAGTAAACATTCTCTTATTTGTTAGTATTTTCTAGGTGCAAATAGTTGTTTTTCTAGGTAAAAGTGCAACTACAGTGCGTTATGGTGTGACAGAAAAAACAGCCAGACTTTTTATGCTTAAAATTAGAGAAGTTATGTCTTCTAGTGGAAATAACCCTATGGACGGAGCTGTTCATGTAGACGAATTTGTTTTAGGAGGCAGAGAACAAACAAAAGTTGGCAGAAGCTAGCATGCTAAGAAAAAGAAGGTCATTACAGCTGTTCAGCTTACTGAAGATGGAAAGGTAAAAAGAATGTATGCTATGAAAATAGATGGTTTTTCAGCACAATCTTTACAGTATATTTTTGTTGACCATATCAGCCGAAATGCAAAGATTACCACAGATAAATGGAGAGGCTATAGTCCTATTACAAAGGCTTATAAAATTACACAAATAGAAAGTAATGGAGGTTTAACTTTTAAAGCACTTCATACAATGATACATCAGGTTAAATCTTGGATAATAACGACTTATTCTTGGGTTAGTGACAATAATTTGAATAGATACTTTAATGAATTTTGTTTTAGAATAAACAGATCTCAAAGCAAAGCCACAATATTCAATAATCTTATTGTCAAAAT